>ERZ778019.683-NODE-683-length-58879-cov-12.991670_pt1 | contig 58879 bp, 56 predicted proteins | sample MGYA00375749_ERZ778019 | MGnify/ENA primary metagenome ERZ778019 (study PRJEB29350, sample SAMN05389821) | bioreactor metagenome | isolation source: Ammonium sulfate bioreactor | place: South Africa: University of Cape Town | collected 2014-03-17 ... | reverse complement strand
TTTCTCTTTCTCTCGTTTCCTTCTTATGCTTTTTGCCTTTCTTTTCAGTACATCGCAATCAATAGCAACTATTAGTCGGATGTGCATCGGTATGCGAAGTGTGACAGAAATCATTTTAATAAGACACGTCAGTTTTTGTTCAATAGGAAAGATTCATTCAACAAAAAAACAGCAGAACGAAGAAAAATGACAATTCTTTCATTCATTAACATATTATTTTCTTCACTATTTTCCCGTTTTTTTCCCTCGTCGCAAGATCATTTTCCCGATAGATAGTAGAAAACAAAAAATATCGAACAAAACATACACTTACTATTTTGTTTTTCTATTTCTTTGCTTACATATATAATTTGTATGCATATTCTACTTTTTGGTTAATTAATCCGGCGAGAGAAACAAAGTACAGGAAAGATCTTTTTATGAAATTATCATATATGAATATATTTATTTGTTTATTTATTTTTGTTCTTTATTAGAAATTTCCTAAAAGGATTTCAGAGAGAAAGATCAATTTGACCGATCTCGATAGAATTCAAGTAACTTAGTAATCTTGTTTTGTTTTTGCTTAGTTCTAGAATAAATTTTCTTTATTGAAAATAATATCGTGAATATCAATTGATGGATCTATTAAATATAACATCTACTATTGTGTGTAATACATCTCTGCCTGATTCCGAGTATGTTGCATCTCCTCCGCCTATTCCACCGTCGTATCTTCAAGCAACAGCCGTTTTTGTCTATACTTTGTTAAGTCTTTTAACTGTTGGCGGAAATGCACTCGTTTGCCTCATCGTATTTCAATACATGGGTACAATTACAGTGACCAATTTGTTTATTGCAAATTTAGCTGTGACAGATCTTTTTATCGGTCTTTTTTGTATTCCAATTGTTCTTATCTCGGATTATTTATTATCTGATTGGCCATTCGGTACATTCATGTGCAAATTTACTTCATTTGCACAATCTGTTTTTGTTGTTTGCACTGTTTATACACTGATTGCCATGTCCGTTGATCGTTATATCGCAATTATCCATCCATTAAATCCGAAATTAACACGCCGACAATGTCGAATATTAATTGCTCTTTTGTGGACATTTTCACTTGTATTTAGTTCACCAATATTTATCGATATGCATATTCGGCATACGTGTTTTCATCGTCCGACCGATAATGAAACCGAATATTCGCAGACAATCTGTGAAACAGTTGGTCTTCCATCACCTATTCACGACGCGTATAATGTTGCAACAGTAACGATCATCTATTTAATTCCATTATGTTTATTAACAATCATTTACATACGTCTTGGATGGAGATTATATCGAACACATGCACCAGGCGAAGCACATTCGGAACGTGATGCTAAAATCAAAAAATCGAAACACAAAGTTATTAAAATGTGTTTCGTTGTTGTTATTATGTTTGGCGTCTGTTGGTTTCCGCTTCAATTATATACGAATATTTTATATTCATATGTCGATAAAAAAGTCAAACAGGAATATATTCCGCATGTTTATTTTACATTTCATCTTATGGCAATGAGCAATTCATGCGTTAATCCAGTGATCTATGGAGTTATGTCATCAAAATTTCGTGAAGGTTATTTACATTATTGGCATTTTATTCATTCATGTTGTCGAATATCGACTTCACGTTTTCAATTGAAAGATGACCGAAATGAAACAACGTCGATGATGACAACACTTCGAAAATGTCCTCAACCAAATGAATTAAAGGTTAAAATACCTGATATGGATTGTGATCGAGCAAGTAGCACATCTGTACCTTGCTCAGTACCATTGATCTCATCACAAAGGACTTCATCAAATGGTTGAGAATAAAAACAACGACAGTTATTATTACTTTTCACTTTTTTTTTCGTCTTTTTTCTTTGAATTTTCACAATTAAATGTTTCGACATAGATTTCTAATGAAAAAGTATTCATATTGATTTATTCTTTTACTTTGAGAAGATAAAAATAAAAGTTCTATGTGTAGGAACAAAATAGAATTTAACTAATCGAATTAATTATTAAAGGTTTTAAATTGATTTCTTATTATCATAATAGAATTATCATTTCATATTAATGAAATACTATTCATGAATAGCAATATGTGCGTAGATAAATCTGAAGAATCAAAGGGAATTTATTGAACCGGATGAATCAAAGGAAATGACTGAATCATCGCCGAATTTCAATTTGTTTTCTCAGAAAAATCAAGATGAATACGTGATTAATCTCGTCTCTCCTAAAACTTTGAATTTACACTTGACGAAAAAGCATGACTATCTAATGACATTGTTCTTTTCACTGAAGTTATTGACACGAGCCATTTGAAGGAACTTCGACATCTCTTATATGATCCTCGTATTACTATTTTCGGTAACACAAGTGAAAGTGGGTGTTTCGTTTATAAATATCTATCTGATAAATTTTTAAATTCTCTTCTTTTTCCTTTCTAAAAATGTCTACGATAAGTAGGCCAACGGACATTAATAGCTAAAGGATAAATGATATTTGATTAGCTCGAAAATAATCGAAAGAGTATCGCTAAAACAGAGGGAAAAAAACATCTGAATAATATTTTTCTCAATAGAGCATAAGTAAATAGTCTCCTAAAGCCACATATAATGGAAAAAAAGCTAATATGAAACGTAATCTGTTTTTTATTATTTCAAATCATTAGAATAATTCTTTTAGATAGAATAAAACAAAACAAAAAGGAAACAATAGATATGATTAAACATACTAGAATCTATTTCCGTTCACCATTTGAATGAAAAAGAACGCAAGTTGCGTTAACATCAATCATGCTTGATCAAGCAGCAGTAGAAAAATTTCTTTCAAAGAAATATTCTTCGATATATACATATACATATATATGAATGCATTTTAATTGTGTTTTTACAATGATGACATTGGCAATCGTTGTTGTTCTGTTTAATATAATTGTCCTGCAAAGAACGGATAAGAAATGATTGCCATGTTATTTTATTGTATTAAATAATTAGCACATTAAACATATACATGCTGCAGACGAGTCACAATCGACATATACTATTAAAATAATGATAAACTCTATTGTCAATGTTGATTATGAGAAAAAAACAGAAAAACTATGTTTTTTTGCCTTTACTTAAGAATGATGTTTATTGTATCTCGACAAATGATCAATTATACAAATTATGTGACCATTTACTCGAGCTACTCAACGAGATATATGGTTTTGATAAGATTTCAGATATTCAATAATTTGTTTAAATTCGGATAAAAGAAAAAAAAATAACATCATTAGAATAGCAGACTAAAATAATTGTCAATTCTTATTTAGGACAAATTACTTGAAGATTCATATACATTTCAAGGTTATTCTGTTATGACTGAAGATTGACTCAAATATTCTTTTAATTTAAATTTTCGGTTGAAAATTCTGCTTGTTTTATCTAAAGGAATATTCATGTGATAATTAACTTTTCAGAATAAAGACTAACAAATAAATTAAAGAAAAACGTTGAATTGTTCTATGTGAACTATTAAATAACGATTGTGGAGGTGTCTGCTGATAATTGTATGATATCGATTTCGAAAGACCTATTCGATTCAATTTAATATCATAAATTGAATAGAATCGACTGAGAAAATAACCGCCAAGTATCCAAATGAAATTTTCATGATTATTTGGTAGATTTATATTTTGAAAACTTGTATAGCAAATATATTCATCGGTATGTTTGTTTGCTTTCAAAATATGTAGGTACTGTAAGATCGACAGTGTAAATGTTTGATTTCCAATGGAAAAATGTATATCAGGAAATGAAGATAATGAACGAGTATAACAATCGATTGAATACTAGAATATTGAATGTTTGATATTTTCTTTTGAATTTGATAAAATTTTACCAAACCGAGAATTGGATTATATATTCCATTGATTGAACGATGGAGTAAAGCGAGTTGATTTTTTGGTCCAACAATAAACGTTGTACCAGTATCTAGGATTGCTGGACAATTTGAACATACGATAATGTCGTTGATTTTAATACTAAAATCGACAAAGATTGATTTTAATTGGAAAATTTTGAATTTCTACTAATCAATATTAAATTGCCAATAAGCAGGTGTAGTTACATTAACATATGTAATTGTATCTGAATGTTTACTCGAATCTATATCACCGAAAATTAATTCACCGCCTGGATAAACATTTGGATTACTAAAAAAAGCAGAAGAAAATCTACGCGATGTGTTTCAGGTCAATAGATTCATAATTACGGATTAAAATAAAAAGAAAATATAGGATTCGACACTTGATCTTGCCGCCACATATTATAAAACATGGGTGTTTGTTCAGATGTTCCGAGAATTGGATATGCAAGACCTAAAATACCATCAAACAACGCATTAGTAAATCCAGATATATTGTTTGCTTGTGCAAATGCTTGATTTAACACCGATATATTTCCTATCTAACAACAGAAACAAATTACAATATTATCATTGAATGATTATCAATAACTTACAGTAATTGTATCATTGATAAATGCACCATTAGCATACGAACCATCGGCATAATTAATTCGAAATATTGCACCATTAGATCGCGATGTACTGGAACGACTTGAATCGTATTTTGATTTTTTTCCTAAAAAAATTAATTCGATTTTAGTTTTGTTCTCAATAAAGAATATATTTACCACAAGTCGAAAGACACTCGATTGATGGTATCCAAAGATCTGTCGAACCTGTATCAAAATCAATAAGAAAAATTTTTCCAGGTGTACCAATTGAAATTTCGCCAACCCAATAATACTAGAGCAAACAAAACAAGAGTATATTGGCATATTTTTAGTGTATCATCTGCCGATTGCGCATACATTCGCATGATTAAATAGAATTTCCGTAGTTGGATTCATTCTACCAGACAATCTTAATGATCTTCTATAAATAGAATAAGACACATTCGCATCATTAAAATCATTATAAATGAGACTATTCGGAACACGACGACAATATATTCTACATAGGAAATTATTTGAAAACAATAGTACAACAATGAAAAATACATACCGAGGTAAATCGGTTGCTGATACTGCACAGAATAAACATAAGAAAGAAACTACGCAATTAATTTTGCACATTTTGAAGAATAAATATCAAATCAGTTTGTCTAATGAAGAGCGAACAAAATATGTTCTGTTTTTTCTTCGTCTGTTGTAAATTTAAAAAAGAAACTATTCAATAATTGTCGTTGAAAAACATCAAAATCGATTGTATTATTTGCTTATTATGACAATGACGCGAGTCTATAGAGAAGACCTTCGCGAAAAGTTAAATATAAAAACAAGATAGTTCATAATTTTTTTAAAAATACGAATGATCATCGATTTATTTGAAATTATTTTGCGAGAATTCAAAATACAAATATTAATCTTTTTTTAGTATTGGTTATTTATAAAGTAGCGAAAGGTCATATACTGCCTTCGGGTAATATTTGATTATTTGTAATCTTTTTTTGTTTGCAGCATCGGAGAAAAATCTGTGCAAAAACATGAAAATACTGTTGACGAAAACGTTTTGATACAATCATATAAATGTAAAATGGAGTCTACAGAACAAAAAAAAACATAGAAAATAATATTAGATATACGTATATCAACTGTTCTACTTACAGAAAAATATAAATAATACATCATAGCTGCAATATTATAAGCTAAATTAAAATAGTAGACATAAGCATAGACTACTCTCGGATCTAATGCATTCATTATTAAGATTACGATAACACATGGTAACATGTAAAAAGTGTTTAGAACAACTTGTACGAGCACCATATTGGTCAATTGTTTATCTAGTTCACGTCGAACTAGTGGAACTGTACGATACGGTATTTGTCGTACTTGTTGATATGCTAAGGCACCGAATACGATCGTAATAAATATCGGTATGACACCAGCTAAGAAAATTAAATAGGCATATGCGATGTAATGTTGAAATATACGATTCAATATTATACAGGCTGTTTTTCCTGTTGAAATTGAATAAATCGGAGAATACCAAACAAGTGTTGGAATACTGTGTAAAAGCCACACACAAATTGAAAATATGCACAAATAACGAGCTATTCGAATACTTAAAATTTGTTGCCATCGAGGTCTAAGCGATGTAGCTAAGAATTGATCAATCGTAGCCAAACACATACATGTATATGATATCAATCCAAGTACTTGTAGAAAATAGTTTCGAAATTTACAAGCAAATAATGAAGTCTCGAGTTGATCTACATTGAACCCACTTATAAGAATACGGCACACTAAACTGACTGACAATTGCCCGATATTAAAGAATGACATGACTGTTAAGAAAAAAGCACATGAATTTTCACGAAAGGTCTTCAAACTGAGAAAAACTGCAAGATTAGAAATATTACCAAACACCCCCAAAATGACAATTGGTATACCGGTATAGATAACAATCTGTGTTGCGATAGAATTAATTAAATTTGACATTATTTTTGGCAAATCCTCTCTACACTACGCCTATTTATATTATATGATGATCAAGTTTTTTTTTCAGACGTTTCAATCAATGAAACATCATTGCAAGATTATTCTGTGAAGAACAAGTTGATTGTAATGTCGAAAGCAAAACTTTCTCATGAAATTCTTTGCGTAGTTTTATCAACAAACCAATTAAGAAAACTGGAAAAATTTTGATGAACAACTAATTGTTCTAAACGCAATTATTATAATTGTATCGTGCACTCGAAGTCACTTGAGCTGTAAAAAGGATATTTTCGAGATTTTTTTGTAATTTAAAGATATTAATTATTACTAACTAATATATTATTAAGTTTTTTAGCAACTGTTTTTCATTTCATTAAAATGTGTATAGATCTAACCAGTTGAACAATCGCTCAATCAACAGTTTATCAATTCATTCGTTCATTGATAATTATATGTTTGAATCATTTGAAATCAAGCATGTGTGTGTATCAATGTCATAGAATTTGAAAATACGAAAACAAATCTACTTGTATTTACTTAAAACGAAATCCATTTAAAAGAATACCTTATGTAGAACTTTGTTAATAATATAAATAAAAAATGCTCTAATTATTTAAATTCTATGTTCATGAAAACAAAGATCATTATAATAAGAGGATAGACATCTTTATTTAATGAAATCAAAATGCTCATTAAAGCGGTAAAAAAAGAAGAAAAGAATTTCATAGGTTTTTTTAAAAACACCATATACTTGTAATTTATTTCAAGAACATGTCGTCTTTAGCGTATATTTCTCAACAAGTAACTGTATATTGGGGAATATTTATCATTGTAACCGGTCTATTTGGAAATATAATGAATGTCGTGATATTTTTAAGTTTGAAAACATTTCGAAATAGTTCATGCGGTCTTTATTTAAATATGGCATCAATTTTTAATATTGGTCAATTGATTACGAGTGTATTATCTCGTGTAATGATCACAGGTTTCAATATAGATTGGACACAAACATCAGTATTCTATTGTAAATTTCGCACAATGTGTCTTCATTTATGTTCGTTAGTTTCTTTTACATGTCTATCTTTGTCAACAATCGATCAATATATGGCTACGAATTCTCGGCATCATTGGCGACAATTTTGTCAAATCAAATGGGCCTTTTATTTATCTTTCACATTTGTTGGCATCTGGATTTTACATGAGATTCCCGCACTAACGTTTATGAACATAAATCAAAGTTCAAATAGCAGCAAATCAATATGTTTAAATACGAATTTTGTCTATCGACAATATGTTAGCTACGTTTATTTATGTGTTCTAACAGGTATTTTACCAATGCTAATCAATATTTTCTTCGGATCATTGGCTTATCGAAATGTCCGACAGATACCATATCGAGTTGTGCCATTAGTTCGACGTGAATTAGACAAACAGTTAACATCAATGGTACTAATTCAAGTTATATACAGTGTTATCGTTACTTTGCCATATAATGCTTTAACCATTGTGATACGAAGCATAACAGTACCGAGTGGTTCGTTCATTGCTGAACAATTAGATTTTGCTTATTCGTTAGTTGGTTTTTTGTACTATATGTATTTCATCGTAAGTAACTCGACATTGATTCTGTTAATTTATTTATTTATTTATTTAGGGATCATTTTATATTTATCTTTGTGTTTCAAAACGATTTCGACAACAATTTGTCTATGTTATAACTCGAAATTCTGCCTTAAAACATCAACAGGCAATAATTACCGTAAATCAAATAGTACCATATTTGTAATAAATAGAACAGTTCAGGAGATATTTTTGAAAATTTGCGCATGTAGCTATTTAGTTTTTATTTGATGTAAAAATAAAAATGAACGTTAATTAATTAAATGACTTTCAAAGGTGTATAAGAGTGAACTCAAATTTAACTTAAAAAAAAAAGATGATTATTAACTCTCAATAAGTCGCGTTCTTATTTTGACTCGGTTGACGAATTTTAGCGGAATAACTGCGCAAATTTCTAATTACAACAGTGACAACAACATGCAATGAAAATGAGAAAATCATATGTCGATCGATTATGGTGTTATTTGATTGTTGGCTAGTTGTTGTTTTCGACATCGATAAATATGATTTCGAAGAATAACATGAAGAAATTGTTGGCGAAAACGATCTGATACAATCATATAAATATAAAATGGCCACTAAAATATAAAAATTCCAAATGTATACTTTTAACAGAAAATGTTAACTTACAGAAAAATGTAAATAATAAAAACAAGCAGTAACATTCAAAGCAAAGCTTAATTGAGCTGAACCACTTTGACCAATGGCATTTGGAATTAAGGCAATAACGCCACTTATAATATAGGGTAAAACAAAGAAAAAACTGAAGATTATTTCAATTAAAACCATATTTGTTAATTGTTTATCTAATTCACGACGAACAAGAGGCACGGTTCGATAAGCTATATGAGTAATATTTCGATATGCTAATGAACCAAATAAAACTGTTATACAAATCGGCAGACCGCCATATAAAACAATATTATTCATGTAAGCATGGTACAGTCGAAAACTGGCACTTGTTGCTGAACAAATCGTTGCACCTGTTGTTGCTGATCTACTATGTCCATAGTAGATTAAATAAGGAGTACCGTATATCACCCAAAGTATAATGGAAATCATGCTTGCACGTTTAGCTATTTTAATATTACTCCATTGTTGCCAATGAACACGAGCAGAAGTTGCTAAAAATTGATCAATTATTGCCAAACATAAACATGTAAACGAAATAAATGAACACACGTTGATTAGATACCATCGACATTTGCAGTAAGCTAATGACGTTTGAGTCCAATCTTTGCCAAAACCGGATATTACTACGCGAGATAATTGACCTGTAAGTAGTTGACCGATATTAGAAACTGACATGACAATTAAATAAAATGCGCACGAATTCTGACGAAATGTTTTCAAACTAAGAAAAATCGTGATATTAAACAGATTTCCAATGACACCAGTAATAACTGTTGACATGCCCATGTAAGTAATAATCTGTTGAGATATCTGTGCCAAACGACTAGTCATTAGTAGTAATATGAAGTTAAGTAACAACGAATGCGAGTATTCTCTTTGATATGTAAAAATTTTCTGGTTCCATTTGTCTGCAAATCATCATGAATTTATATTCTAATGAGATATAATCGTATGTTCTTTTTTTTTATCTATCTTCGCAATTAATCTGTGTCACATTAACTTTTAACAATAAAGATTTACCGACAATTGTCCTATAATTTACAATTTGTTCGTACAATTCGATAAGATATAGAAAAAACATCTCGCCTACACAATAATATCATATTACGAAAAAATTATTCGATCTTGAACTTTCTCTCAACATCGAAGAATGACTCATGTTTTACGATCGATTTCTAATCATATATTCGTCAATATATAAAACGGTCGTAGTTTATAAGCAGTCGAAATTCTATTTCAAAGAGCAAAATGCAATCACCGTCGAACCAAGGTTGTTCAGCGTTAGTACATAAATTTAACGCGAACATTTGTTCTGATTTGAAATCATTCGAAACCGAGTCAGCTATAGACTTACATAGTTATGATAAAAAAGAAGAAACAAACGAAATGGTTTCATCTTCTGACATTTCAACTTCGTACGAAGAAGAACAAATCGAAACAAAAATGGGCAATAAACCCTTAAGCAACGCAATCAAACTATCGAATTCTACTGAATTAACTGACGATCAGATTAGATTACTTGTAACATCGACGAAATTTTCACCTCAACAAATTCGTGAATGGCATCAAAGTGCGATTCATTACATGTATTTTTTTCTTCTTCAAGCATTCTCGTTTGTGATTCAGATTTTCTAACCGATTGTCCAACAGGTAAACTCAATAAAAAGCAATTCATTCAAATTTATCGACGATTTTATATTCAAGGAAAAGTAATTTCCTTTCGATTTTATTTTATTTTTCTTTTCTCGTTCAGGCAGATGAATTCTGTTCGCTAGCATTCAATGCATTAGATCAAGATAAAAACGGTTCGATTAACTTTCAACCAAAAAATATTCCAAACAAAACTTGTCTATTTCTAGGTATTATCGATTTCAGTGAATTTCTCATTGCCATTGCTTTGACAATGAGTGGTAAATCAAATTTAGGCTTTAAATTTGAAAATCGATATATTTTTTGTTTTGAATTTCAAAACAGGTCAATTAGAAGATCGTCTTCATCTAGCATTTTCAATGTACGATATAAATGGCGATGGTTATCTCGATAAAAAAGATTTAAGTTCGTTATATTCAGAAGAAAAACAAAGTTAATTGAGTTGTTGTTTCGTCTAGCTCATATTATAAAATTAATTGATGAATTAAATGGAAAAATCTATCTCAAAGGACAATTGACAACCCAAGAAAAAGTTCGTATGATCATTAACAAATTAGATTCGAATGGCGATCAAAAACTTTCACGACACGAATTTGTCAATGGTTGTCTGCAAGATTCACAAATACGAAAATTATTAACACCGTGAAAACTTTCTATTCATGTACAGTTTCTTCTGTGTTGAAAAATAAATCGCTAAAGTTTAGTTTGAATTTGATATGTCTCGAAGGGAAAATTGAATATTTGCATGACTGAGCAATGATTTTTCCTTTGCTAATGACTAGAAAAAGAAAAGAACGTTAACGAAATGTATGTTAATGATAGAAAATGTTTGCTCGGATTTATCTATCATCGGTGAAGCGTGACTGAGAGAATGAATTGATCGATGTTTTTTTCTTCTTCTATTCATCACTACCCGTTATGATCGTGATGGTGGTGGTCAGGTTAAACATGTACAAACTTCGATCTCTTCGTTGATTTTATTTCTTATTAATATTATTCAATTTTTTGTTCTGTATCTCACTACGATTACAAATGTCTTTCAAAATATTTGTACGAAATCATCGTTTTTTTTCTGTTCTGTGTAAAAACTATCATATTGAATCGAAATAAAAATCTTTTGTGAATATCAAGGTGCGACACCTGCCTTTATTTGTTTAGTACACGTTCTTTCGCTGGTTACTCCTTGACAAATACACGTAAACGACAAAGAATGTTAAATATTCTCATTGAATTTGATGAGAATTTTCAATTGAAATGTCAAATGAAGATTTGAGAAAGTACGTGGGCAAATGAATATATCATTTATTCGAACAAGAAGCTTTGTAACAAGCATTTGCATTCAAATCAAATCTTAGTTTTTAGATAACAAATGGAATTAGATAATGTATTGCCATGTCGAAAATTTTCATTTAGTATCGGACATTTTCTCAATGATCTATGCGCTTCTGTTTGGTTTTCGTATTCATTAGTTTTCTATCATTGTGTCGTCAAATTCTCAGATAGTTCAGCTGGTTATTTAGTTCTTATCGGACAAGTTGCCGATGCAATTTCGACAACATTCATTGGATTTGCGTCCGATCAAACGAAACATAAACCATACGGCAAACGAAAGGCTTGGCATCTATTAGGTTCGTCAATTGACGACAAATGATAAATAATGACGATTTTATTCTCATAGGAGTTCTGTGTGTTCTCTGTTCATTTCCATTCTGTTTTCAATTGCAAACGTTTGAATTGCCTTCATTTATTTATTATACGATATTTATTATTATCTTTCAATTCGGTTGGGCATGTTCACAAATCGGACATTTGTCAATGTTAAATGAATTAACTCCGAATGATGGCGAACGTGTAGCATTAAATGCTTATAGACATGCTTGGTCTATTGTAGCAAATATCTTTGTTTATGCAGTAACGTGGCTTCTTCTTGATAATAATCAAATTAAAACTGACACGCAAATGAATGCGAATGTCTTTCAAGTAGATAGAAGACAAATTCTTCTTCAATTATAAAACTTCTTCTCGTTCTCTTGTAGACGTTGACTTCAATTATAATTATTACTGGAACATTTACATCTATCATCTTTCATCTCGGTTCAAAAGAATACTCAATAACATCAAGTATTTTTCTTTCATAAAATTATTAACAAAAAAAAACAAACCAATGAAACATTCATTTAGAATATTCCAAAGTTCTCTCAGTTCCGTCTCGTACATGGCGTGATATTTTATATGATACACAATTTTATTTAGTTTCATCTATTTGGATGTTAACACGTGTAATAAATAATGTTTCACAAGTCTATCTACCGTTATACATCATGGATTCAACAGATGCCAGTCAAATCGATCGAGTTCGTTTGTCCTTTTCTTTTGTTTTTTTTTGTTAAATAAAATCTCGTTGAATAGACATTGATCGCAACAGGACCATTATGTGTTTATGTTAGTGGTTTTATAACATCATTTCCAATGCGTACAGTCAATCAATATCTCGGACGAAAACCAACGATGATTGTTGGATTAAGTTTTGTTCTTCTCTCATCGATTCTTTTTTGGTATAATCTCTCGTTGAAAATCACTTTTGGAATTTCAATGCAATTGACTGTCGTTCTTGGAGCAATTCTACTTGGTGTTGGAGTTACAACAACACAGATTACATCTAGTGCGTTTACATCAGATCTAATTGGACAACATACGGTAAAATACTTTTTTTAAAATTTTATTCAAATGCATCTAAACTCTTTCTTCCTAGGAAAGTAGTGCATTTGTTTATGGAACAATGTCATTTTTCGATAAATTAGCTAATGGTTTAGCTATTGCTTTAATTCAACAATATAATCCTTGCAGGTAGTTCTTAATTGTTCTGTGTTGACTTAAAATACATAATCAATCAATCAATTTCGTCTATTTTCAGTACATGTCCGACTTGTTGTCCACTTTTCTATCGACAAATTCTCGCCTTTGTACCTGGTATTTTCACAATGTTTACATTGTTTATACTTGCAAATATCGGGCATACGCATACTGGTGTTCGGCCAATCGATTCACTACGACAATCGATTGTATCATTTTGGCATCGATCTCTTCAACGAACTTTTAAAGTGATAGTAACTAAAGTTGTTTGATCAGTCGGATATACGTACATAAATGCATAAGCCATGTCTTTGTTGTGAAGATTTTATATTTTATTTTTATTTTCTTTAAAAATAAACTCAACGATGATCAGACTCATGAGGTGTGAACGTGGTCTCTTGTATTAGACCTGGGAGTGCGGCTCGAATGATCGACATCCTTTTGGTTTCATACTGTGCAAGAACACTGTTCTCTTTCTGTTTAAGAAAAAAACATAGACACATACGTAGGCATTTCGATGGAAATTTGCATTTAGATGAATTCTATTTTTGTTTTAAAATCTTCTGTAAATTCGATCATCTGTCGTTTACACAAAATATATACTTTACCAGTATATATTATTTCGTTTCTACGGATAGAACGAGTCAGAAAAAAAAACCGAAACGAGTTGCTTATTATTTCTTCTGCAAAGAATTCTTTTGATTAACACTTTTCGTTCTTCATTAATTTCATCGACTGTCATGAAACAAATTTCAATTTCTATGCATAAACTGTAGACGAAGAGAATGCATTGAAATCTCCCTCTTTTTTTCTTCTTCTTCTTCGAATTCTTATTATTATTTTAGTGTGAAGCATGGCAGCCGAGCCAGCGAAGAAAGTCTGTGCCACATGTCGTAAAAGTGGTGATGTTTTTACATGTCGTGGATGTCGACGAGCGTTTTGTCCTCAACATGTTGATGAACATCGTGAAAAACTTGCCAAAGAAGTCGAAAATCTTGCTGAACAACATGAAACGTTACATCGAGAAATCAATCGAGATACCGAATCACAACTTCTTCTCGCCGTTATCAACACTTGGGAACAAGAATCGATTGCAAAAATTACTCATGCTGCTGAAACAGCTCGAAACGAACTACAGAAATGGCTCGAACGAAATAATCTCGAAATAAAAGTACCATTCGAACGAATTACAAATGAACTTCGCGCATGTCAACAATCAGATGATTATACCGAAACCGATCTTCGAAGATGGTTGAAACAGTTAGAAGAATATCGAGATAAACTCGAAAGATTGCCGATTATTGATTCAACTGATGAGGATACAGCAGAAACAATTCATTTAATTAAATTAATCGATCCACGTGACAAAAAAGAGCCTGCAGTCGCCAGTCCATTGAATGAAACATTCAATCGAAGTTCAATTAGTACGATGGATGTGCCTGAGCCGATTCTACTCGTTCGCGAACGATTCAATGAAATTCACGGTGGACTAACAACGTCCGACGATGGTCTCGTTCTTTCATATGCAAGCGTTTGGGTAGGTGATTCAAGTGCGTGTGGTGTTAATGTTTATTCTTCGGGCACACATCACATACGTTTTCGTATTTTGGAGAAATTCTACGATGCACCTTTTTTCGGTATTATAACCGCAACACAGAAGAATGTCGATCGTATTTTAGATACTATATCAGCGAATGGTTGGAGAAATTTTGATTATCCAGTTGAAAATGGTGAAAAAGATGAACATATAAGACATGATAGACTTGTTCGAACATTCGATGAATTAACATTAACATTGGATTGTGATCGAAAACAGATTTTTCTCAAACATCATCGTTCGAAACGACTCCTACAAATGCCAATCGATCTTCGAAATTGTCCATTTCCATGGAAGATGCTCGTTGTTTTACATCGTCGAGGTGATTCCGTACGAATCATCGGTGGAACATTAAGTTTAACGAGAGACAATCTATCGAGTAGATTAAGTGACAAACGAAGAACATAAATCAAGACATCAAATAGGAAACATATCATCAATACAAGACATTTCTTTTTCCTTTTTTTTCCTTATGTTCACAGAAAATAAATTTTCAATTAATTTTTCTATATTGATTTACAGGAATAAGAATGTTTACTGAGAAACGAAAGACGAACGCATATTGCTTGAGTAAATTTACCGTTTAATGAGGTATGGTCATGTTCTTGTTGAAATGGTAAACATACGATTAGTTGTCATTTAATCGATCGATATATTCAGCTGTCGTTTTCTGTTTATTAAAAAAATACAAAAGTCGAATCGAACAATTGTTTCTTATAATTAGCCGTTCGTTGTTCCACCCACCTGCGTTATGTAGTCAAACACTTGAATGAATTAGAGAAAGGTAAAAAATCAAATTTGATATGACACATTCATTCATTCTCGTTCTCTCTCCACCTCTTGTATTCCATTCGAAACAATCAAACGACGTAATTCACGTATTGTTCGTCAAGAGATTAGCAACAATATGATCAGTTCGATATTGTTTACGGTCGTTGATCTTTTTCTTCATTGACAAACGTCGTATGCCCTTAAGGAGACTCGTGTACACACGTATATGTTCGACATTGAGTGCCGTTTTTATGTCTATATCATCATTGAGAAAAGCAATCAAGCATTGCTAATTATAATCTCAGGTAAAAACATCCGAATAATGAACGATGATGAAATCGTATTTGTTGTGTTTTTTTTTCAGAAAATATCAAAATTTTCATGCAAAAATGTTCTTATAGTTTACCTCACTTCATAATTGTACGTACATTTATCAATAGAAAAAAAGGACATTTTTTTTTCGCATTTCTAATCAATCTGATAGATACCAACAATTTTCTCTCTCTCTCTCGCTCTTTTTTCTTTTCTTTATTTACTCTTTTCTCATACTTTTCATTGGTCGATAGATTCTTTTCTATCCTATCCCGTTATTCGTTGTTTCTCTTCCTCGCTCTCTCTCTCTCAGCTTTTTTTTCTACATTCATTGTAATAACGAAACGAGAGAGAAAAAAAAGAAAAGATTAGATTATTCGAGCGAAGTTTTCTCTTTATCAAATACAAATATTTTCAATGCGTTTATTATTAAATCAAACTGGTCCAATGCCTACAGCCTCGAAATCATTTTCTGATCACGAAAGTGACGAATTCGACGACGACGATAACGACATGATGGTCGATTATTCCGACGATCAACACCATCATCGAACAAGTTCATCAAAAAAATTTCAACATCGAACGACAACATCCAAACGATCACATATTGCAAACGGTCGAAAATCTTTATCAACAAAAACACGATCAAATATCAAACGAACAGAAAAATCACTCCATTCATACAATAGTTTCGATGCACTTGATCTTGATGACATGCAACAAATCGATCACAATGGCAATGCTGGACAACGTCAAGCCGCAAATCTACGTGAACGAAAACGTATGCAATCGATAAATGATGCTTTCGATGGTCTACGTACGCATATACCTGTGCATCCCTATGAAAAACGTTTGTCCAAAGTTGATACACTTCGTTTAGCTATTGAGTACATATCATTTCTCAATCGTTTACTCAATAGTACGAATCAAACGGATTCAATTCATCCATTACCGCAACCATCTCATCGTTTTCGTTCGCATTCATCACATCCACATGGAAATAATTGTCCAGCATTGACCAAGAAGAAAATCATCTTAGATTGTTCACCAATGTCCAATGATGAAAATGATGAAGGTAAATATAGATTTTCTTGTCATTAGATTGATTAATTAGGATAGATGATTTCAAAATTAATAAGCGTAAATAGATCAGACAGAAAAAAAGCTTGATGAGTCCTCTTATATAAGTAACCAGTCGGAATAAAGTGTTCTTGTTCATCAAACAAATCGGTGAATTATTTTTCGAATAACATTCGACATACATGTGTATATGTTTATTTAAAATGAAAATTTATCTTCTTATTCTCATTAGAATTGTTTTTTAAGAACATTTATTTGTTCAGAGTTTGATTTCTTCAAACATACGTACATATCAAGACAAGAAAAACAGAAGTTATTCTTGCTTTTTCTGTTGTTAAGTTCTCTTTAGGGAATACTTAGTTAGTGAGGGTAAGTTGACTTAAGGCAAGAAAAAATAAGATATTGCCAATCGAACACTTGAACAGTGTGAATATGTTGATAATTTTATCATCATCATTTGTCTCGAACGTTTTGTTTGCCAACAAGATGAATGTTCAAATATAAACAGATTGAAACAGAAAGGAAGCAAACAATTTAATCGAAAAAATGGATAAACGATGATGATGATGATGATGATGATCCAACATACTCAAGCGAGAGAAGAATTAGCAATAGAAAATAATCATCTGCCGGAGATGAGTAGAATATACACGAGAGACAGAATGAAGAAAAAAATTGACAAATAAAAGTGTTTATTTTATATTTTCCTATATAGACAAGACAAGTATCTATTGTTTCCACTTCAAATCCATTTATCATCATTTTGAACTAATGAGAATGATTTTGTTCGATTCTCGAATAGATTGTGTATCTAAATAAAGATGGTCGACTGGAGTTTTTTTTCCCTTCATTGGCTATTGTTCCAGCTGGACATTGGTCGCGTGCCTCCGCCCATTTATCATTCTCAGTATCCAACAATCATTAGAAATCAATCGATTAAATAGATTCGCTTGTCTTTGTACATATTTTTGATCTTTTACTAGAATGACACTAACCGATAGAAGTAAATCATCACGTATCTCATTTACTTTCTTTCTTTCTCTTTTTTTATTCGTTTCCATAAAAATCAATAGACAAAAGAGAGTCGATGCCGCCGCTTTTTCAATTAGTCCGTTGTCTTGTTTCACACGTATTGATTCGTTAGTTATTATGACATCATTTTGACTTGTCTCTCTCTCTCTCTTAACTAATCGATGAGTGGTATACCGCTAGTTTGTTTGATATGATGTATGTTTTCATTTCTCAAAATATCGAAATGATACGATACGGGCAAAAAATCAAGTTGTCTATCCAATAACTTAAAAGAGTGTAAAGTGGCCCATCGTCTTCAATGATACTGACCGGTATCGAAAATAGGAAGAAAACAAAATACAAAAGATATGTTTTTAATAAGGATTATTTGACGATATTGCCTAAGGCTTGTTTATTCTCACCGTTGAATAGAAAAGAACAATGATATTGAATAAGATGAAAATGAATTTAATCATTCTAATCTATTTTCGTAGGACAAACTATTGTTGGCCATTCGTTATCATGGCATGATGCATCACTTCATCATTTGGTTCATCATTCAGCGATTATTGCACCTGGTTGTAATATCTATCATTCGGATATTGTCGTTGTAACTGCTAGTGTTTGGATACCTGAAATACTTTCATCAGCCAATGGACATCATATTTCAACATCACCATCGTGTTCAACAATTGGAATGAATAATCATCGTCTATCTGCGACGGTCAATCATAGCGATGATAGTAATCATGATGATGATCGCAATCAAAGTCCAACGGGTTTAAATTCGAATCATTTACAAGCAATGCCATCACAATGGGATATGTCAATCAATGGAAACGATTATTTGCCTGTTTATAATAATAATAATCATCATCATCAAGCACAACAGCAGCAGCTTCAACAACAACAAGCACGGACAGGCATGTATGACGATGATCATATATGGTATGAACGATTGAGATCGATGGCAACATCAATTGGTACTGAACAACAATCATCTTCCGATTCATCATCGAATGACATTCAACAACATCATCAATTATTCGATGTTTATAGTCAACATCTTCCACCACCGATGATGACTACAGTTAGCCTAGATCCACATATCAATTACTATTCAACAAATCATGCATTCGATCATTATCACCATCATCATCATCATCATGTACCCGAATATCAGACAATGTTTTCCTTTTGATTGTTTTCTGTTTTGTTCTTCTTCTTCTATTTAAAAGACCTCAAAAGAAAATTGTTAACTTGTAAAAGAGCAATAAGTGTGCAATTTTTAGTTTAAATAAAGTATTAAAATAATCATGTATATTAGTCGAATTTGAAGCTTATTTGATCTTGAACAAAATGGATCAATATGAGTAGATATCAAAGGCGGAATCGAAGAACATAACAACAAGAAAGAAACGATTAGTAGCTGCATACATCGATACATTGTTTAGTAACCACGCCTTCGGCTCTTTTCCTTGTCTCGAATTCATCTTATAATTGTATGGTTCGTGTCTTACAGTAATCGATATATACTTAGAAAAGAAGAATATCAATGATGAAAGGAGAGTAGACATAGACACGTGTTTGTTTGATTTGATTTTTCTTCTTCTTCTTCTTTTTTTTCGAAACTACCAGCTTATTCTTATCAACGAATCAAATCAAGTATAGTTATCAAGACACTTCATTCACCATATCTATTCGAAATTGTGAGAAAAATCACAGGTTTATTCAAAACTAAAGACTAAAAATACAAATCTAGTGCTGGCTAAAGAAGAAGAAGAAGAAGAAGAAAAAAAACTGAAAAGTCATGTTTGTCAAGGTTAGATTGATAATAGAACGATGGCTTCATCTTTGAATTTATATGAATTTCTTTGAACCTAAGAGATTAATCTGTTATGAAAAGAATTTATAAAAATAATAATATTTTCTGATGAGAAAAAAAAATGACGAATAGCACTTTTTTTTTCTTAACGAAAACATCAAAGGTGAAATATTTCGAAGACTGTCAATTCAAAGCAAACAGCCATCGCTTCAAGGCAATGAACGATGATAACGAAAAGATTAAATGACTGGCATTTATTTGCAGGATAAACTTGTTGACAGACGACGGAAATCAGAACAATATTTTCTCTTCATTTGTCTTTCCTTTTTCGATCGCGATTTGTTTACTCAAATCATATTAAATCGACTGTTAATATGTACTCGTTTTCGTAATATTTATGTCTTGAAATGCGTATTACGTCAATAACATTTCCGTTTGCAAATGAAATTTTGCATCGATTTCGTTTACGCCAATCATTTATCAGATTTAACTATTCTGTTTTATCTCGATTTTCTGTTCATACAAATTAATAATGCATAGAAAACATTGCTTTCGATTTAATACTTTCATTGAATATTCTTTTGATGAGCGAAATCTTTCGATATTTGCTGATAGGAAAGCAAAATGTATTTATACGTGCACATTGGATACGTAACAGTAAAAATCGAAGTGTTTCTTTTTTTTTTCTTCTTTTTGCATAACTGTAACGTTCTTTTTCTTTTATCATTTTCGTCTGTTCTGTCAAGGTTTTGCATTCGAAAGTATTCTCTCTCTCTCTTTCTTTTTTTTGTTGCATATGCGTATTTGTGTACGTAGACTTCGAACAAATAATGAGATTAGCATTGTACATCGTCATTTTACTTCAAATAAAATTATGTTTTGGAATAAAATGTTACTCATGTGTTGGCACGATTGATCGAACGAAAACAACAGTCGATCCATGTGAAAGTCCGGCTGAATATCTCGACAATGATAAAGTCAAAGAAATAACGTGTAAAAACGATAAACTCTGTTGGCGAGCAACCGCAGGTAAAAAACTAACACGTGGTTGTGGAGGTAAACGATGTACGTTCATTCCTGACGTTGATATGGGTTCATTATTTAGTCAAACATGTTGTTCAAATGATTTATGCAATCGAACATCGACGAAAAATCTCTCGAAATGGACAATTATTTCACTTATACTTTCTATTTTCGTTGTCAAATAAATGTCTAATGATTTTCTTTTCGACAAGAGAAAAAAAACTCATGTTCATTGTCTTTCACAACAAGTCGTTTTTCTTCTTTTTCTCTCTTTGCTTTCTCATTTTCTTTTTATTTCTTTAAATGCATTACTCCAATGCCCTGTAGGTGCTTGAAAGACATTTTTTTTTAAAAAAAATCACTTTTCTTTTCATCCATCAACAATCGCACAGCCAATGTTCCTCTTGTGCCGTTAAGATTTGTCAAAATGTTTCTCTATTTCTCAGCACCATGCATACATTCATAAATCGAACGTTTACAATTGGCAAGACAGAGGAAAAAAGACAGCGTCATTGAAAGAATATTCGATTGACGAGAATATAAACAATTTTGTTAAGAAAAAAGAAAATACTTCAACACAGGTTGGTGACTATGCACACACACACACGATTAGTTAGTAACGAATATCTCTAGATTTTGTTTTTCTAACTAAAAGTTTAACGTCAATTTAATAAGTCAGTGTTTATTTTTACTTAAAATATAATAGAGAAGAAGAAAAAAAAAGTCGAATTGTTGGGCGAATAATATTTCTTTGTAAGATTTTTTTAAAGTAAAGGCAAGACGTTATTAGCTGATTGTGAATCATGAATCAAATAAAACCACCTTGTACGGACTTATCTAACAGTAAGGAAGATACGTCATTAGTTTTTCATAATTAACATACTGAGAAAATTAATTTTCAGCAAATAAATTATAAAATATTATTTAGATTTTACTCATTCAACTACGATGACACTTGATTCATTGAGTGAATCGAGTCTAGTTCGATTAGAACATTATTTAAATTCGAATCCTTATCGGGAATATTCAATGAACAAACCCTATTTTCCTAAAACATCTCAAATAGCTCCACAATCGAGCCGTTGCCTTCCTCAACAACAATCATCGATACTGGCATTTCATGAATTAATTGACAATCAAAAAACAACGGCTACACTCGATCGTCTCGCTTATAAGCTTCGAATGAAATCCGATTTGAACATTGATACATTACGTGACACACAGATGCGTCGTCGATATCGTCATCAACCACATCATCATCATCATCAACAACAACAACAACAGCAACAGAATATTCATTCCAATATAAGTGATTCGCTTAGTTCGATACCTCCGTCTGTATCAACAAAGACTTATACTCGACAGCCAACATCAATAACCATGTCAACGAATACAATGAAAACTCTAATGAATGATGATTTATCCGGTATTGAAGGAAATGCTGTTCGTGTTGGCACATTGAATGATTTGATTAAACAATTTCGTCGTGCAGAATTTCGTCTCGTACGTCGACCAGCTGATTATTTAGACAGTGCATCAACTTATATGTCAAGTAATATATCAACAAATGATCGAGCACCAGCAATCAAATCTCACCATCATCCTCAAGAACGGCCACTTCGACAGCCTCAAGCTTTGACTGAATATCGTTTTAATGCGCCAACATTTCCAACAACACCAAGTCGAACAACCCGAGATCCAACTGTTCATCAAGGACTTATTTATCAATATCGAACACGTGAACGTGTCTATCCAACGGATCTACCACTTCTAAATCAACATTTAATGAATACACCTGAACAACCTCGACAACGATTGAATTCGTTAGTTATTCAAGAACGTCAACCGACCTCGATGAGTTCTCATGAAAAACGTGTACAAGAATTACGTGAAAAAAGTCTCATGCGTACTGAAAAACAATTATGTGTTTGTAATAAATTAACGATTATGGATCCATTTAGTTCGAATTCTGAACAATTCGATTCGAATGTACCATCATTTCAATCGTTACAACAATTCAATCAACAACCAACATCAGCGAATTATATCTTTCCACCGGTTCGACCATTTGGTTTTCTAACAAAGAAAACAAATGAAGATACACAATCAGCACAATTAAATCAAACATTACCACCGAAACCAACGAAAAAGAAACGTCGAACGAAGAAAAAATCGTACAAAAACTCGCTCGATTCTCTCGATAAACTCGATCAGATCGACATCAATGACGAAGAAGAAACATCACAAATATTCAACGACACAATCAAATCTATGGTTAGTCTAACTGATTTCGAAGATACGAATGCGTCAAGTAAAACAATTAATATTAATTTAAATCTAACAACGAATGACATCGACAATGTTGATAGTTACGAACAATCTCAAACATTCGATTGATTTTTCTGACAAAGTAATGTTCGTTTTCATGAATACTACGATTGTATTTATTTTCTATTTCACATAAAATTTGTCATAAATTATTAATTGTTCACATTTAGACAAAAAAAAACAACAAAGACCAATAAATATTTCTATGTATATGTATGTTTATATGTTATAACAACAGTCAATTAAAGAGATTAATGGAGACGAATAATGTCGATAGAAGAAGAAGAAGAAAAAAAAATAATGAAAGACGAAACCAAAAAAAAACCAACTGAAATATAATATTTAAGATGATTAATACGAGGATATTTATCTGTCAATCGATGTTAATCGAGATGCTTCTTGATCAGATCTAAAAAGGAAAAATAACTGATGCGTTAAAAGCAAGTTTTTAATAGAATCAGCTCTCACCCGTAAACAACATCTTCATCCGAATCATTGATCATTGAAAATGTTGGATTGTCTCGAAATAATGAGTCGATAGCGGCATTTTTTGCTGGCGAATAAACATACGCCATTGTACAAAGATAGATATTAATTAAACTATAGAACGAGAGAAATTCGACCGAACTCTTATAACGAGATGCTAATTCCGGTACGAAATTTTCTTCGATTATACCCGAACCAAATCGAAGAATTGTTATTATTATTGAAATTGACACAACACAAAGCATGAGAAGTGTTGTAAATTTCAAACGAACATCTAAATATACGTCAATGTTCGATTTTCAAACGGCAAACATTCAATATTTACCAAAATACGGCATATTACGAACTTCACCAAATGCTCGAACAATGAGAAATAATAAGTAAAGTATGTAGAGTATCCCAACAATATAGAAAACAATTCGAATTGTCTATATCAATCACACAAAAAAAATTAAATTTTTATTATGAAAAAAAAATAATAAAGAGATGCTTACAGTGAATTGACGAATATCAATTGTCATGTTATACATTGGATCACGAAATTCTTGTGCAATACGTGCGGATGAGAGTACAATAAAAAATACCCAGAGAATACTAACGAGAATAATCTTCGGTAGATAAAATGGAATGAATCGACGAACATTCTGTTAACAAACACGTATTTTGATAAATAAAAAAAAGAATACGTTTTGTTCAACAAACTTGACGAATTCCATGGTAAACACTTAACCAGAAAAGTAATAATGTACAGAAGAACGTTACTTGCAAAATTCCGTCGAGTATCGATGGAAATGAACTGTTCGACAAGAATGTCAATGGATAAAATGGATCTAAACAAAAATATAACGATAAGAAAACAAAAAAAGAATGTTATTACCGTTGTAAAAAACAAGAAAAGCAAGAAGAAATACCATCCATCGTTGTTCTAATGACCAGTCCAAAATAGAAAAACGTCGCATTGATTTTGTAAAAAGACACTGAAAAAGACAAGTAGATTTCATTGAGTTCTATTTGAAAGTCATCTTACTGTTGTGACAATGGCAGAAATAAGGAAGAAAAAACGAAATGCAAGCTCAAATTGAGTGTATCGTGGATTGAATGTATTCAACTGAATTGAGAATAAAATAAAACCAATCACATAAAATAAAAGAATGTTTTCTTACAAAAAATTGAATATTTAAAATATTTTTTTGTTGTTGTTCGTTGAATTCGTTAAATTTTATTTGAAATGTGTAAGAATTTTCATGAAGAAAATTCGAATGAAATAAAATCAATTGATTGCAAACCTAAATAAATAGGACAAGGTTATTCAATGACGATGACACGCACTTAACAGTAACGTTTTCTTCTAAATTTACTTTATGACCTTATGTTCATTTCTAATATCCTTATTATACAAATTAATCAAGGTAGAGATAAACGTCCTACGAAACTTATCTATTAATCAACCTTCGATTTAATCGAATATTTATTACGCAACGAGACCGATACAACTTACAATCATTAAATGTATTTCAATGATAAGTCGCAAATCAATGTTGTCAATGGCAAGCGAAGGGATTCTAGAGGATACGCGAATATTTCTATTTTATTGATATGGATAGGAAAAGTAAATGAGATGTGATCGTATGCGAATATGTGAAGATGTATATCTTTGAATGTTTTCAAGTATATAGATAAACTAATGAAATAGAAATAAAAGTGAAAGGAATATGAATGAGTAAAAAATTGCAAAAAGTATAAAATGTGAAAAAAATGAAAAATTTGGGGCTAAAAAAGAAAAATGGAATTGAGTGGCGTTTGTAACAGTCACTCATTCATAGGAAATGTTAATAGAGAATGATGAATATAAATCGTAGATTATATTCAATTGTTCTGTTTTCATTCGACCAGCTCATGAAACGATAAAATAGGGTTTACTAATATGGTCGAGAGTATGGGCCAGTGTGAAGAGCACGATTGATAGCACCTCCTACACCAGCAACACCTGGTGGTGGAACACCAGTTGGTCCAAGGTAAGGTCCATAACCAACACCGGCTCCTGGAAATATGTCGCTTGTGAAAGCACCACCTAGTGTTGTTGTTACACCAAAACCGATGGGAATACCCATGATTGGACCGCCACCGATACCTCCTCCGAAGCCTCCTCCAAAGCCACCAATTCCTCCGCCAATGCCAGCGCATGGATTTCCACCACCAAATCCTCCTCCTAAACCACCAAGACCTCCTCCGAAGCCACCAATTCCTCCGCCAATGCCAGCGCATGGATTTCCACCACCAAATCCTCCTCCTAAACCACCAAGACCTCCTCCAAGACCACCAAAGCTACCACTATAAATAAAATATTTAAAGAAGTCTGATGAATACAACATGTATATAATTATTTACCCATATGAAGCAAGACCACCTCCAAGTCCGCCAAGACCACCGCCGAAACCTCCTAGTGAACCACCATATGATCCGAGACTATAGAATAGATAAAATATTTTGCATAGACAAATGTATTGAAACTGAAATAGAATATTCAACATACCCTCCGCCGAATGATGCACATGGATTTGGTGGAGGAGCCGGTTGCGGGCATGGTACTGGAACTGGTACTGGCACTGGGCATGGTTGTGGTACTGGTACAGGTACACATTGTGTTGGACCAGGCACTTGCACTGGTACTGGACATGGTTGTGGTACTGGCACAGGGCATGGTTGTGGCACTGGTACGGGTACGCATTGTGTTGGACCAGGAACAGGCACTGGCACTGGTACTGGACATGGTTGTGGTACAGGTACAGGGCATGGTTGAGGAACAGGTACAGGAACGCAACTAGAAAAAGAAAAGAAAAAATATATAGTTTCTATCTAATGAAAGAAAAGCACTACATACACTGGTTGGCAAACAATACGTTCAACAGGTACAGGTACTGGTACGGGACATGGTTGTGGAACAGGTACAGGTACACACTAAAGGAATTTAAAAAGAAAACATTATATTTTGTCTCAATTAAATGAATATTATTTCTCACTTGTATTTGAGGATTTGGAACTGGTACAGGTACAGGAACTGGACATGGTTGTCTATTAAATTGAAAAGCAAAGATTGGTATAGAATTATGTTTCAAAGTTGAAAGAAGAGTTTGTAAATACTTACGGTACAGGTACACATTCACGAATTACAACTGGTACTGGTACCGGTTGTGGTTGTGGTACTGGTACAGGAACAGGACATGGTTGTGGTTGTGGTACGGGTACAGGTACAGGTACTGGACATGGTACTTGTTGAATAATTGGTTGTGGTGGTGGAGGTGGTGGGAGACATACCGGAGGTGGCGGAAGACATGGATTACCGCCGCCGAAACCACCAAAACCTCCGCCAAATGAACCGCCACCAAGTGAGAGACCTCCACCAAATGAACCACCGCCAAAACCACCAAGACCTCCTCCAAACGAACCACCACCAAAGCCACCGCCAAGACCACCTCCAAATGAACCACCACCAAAGCCACCACCAAGACCTCCTAATGAACCACCGCCAAGACCGCCTCCAAATGAACCACCGCCAAAGCCGCCACCGAGACCGCCACCATAACCACCTAATCCACCTCCGAAGTTACCGCCACAAGACATTGCACCGCCGCTAAAACTACCAGCAAACGGATTAACTGGAGCTCCATAACTAGCTAAAGCTGGTGCGCCGAAGGAAGCACCTCCTCCGAAACTGGCGCCTCCACCAAAACCACTACTGGGAAAACCTCCTACTCCACCTAGTGCTGACCCTCCGAAATTTGCTCCCGCTCCTAAACCTGCTAATTCTAAGCCTGATGCTCCGCCGAAACCTTGAAATCCGGAAAAGCCGGCCGCACCCTGAGGAGCAGCGCCGTAGCTAGAAAGAAATGGTTGAGGTGGAAGGGATAGTGGAGGAGCAGCAGGAGCTGCACCACCGATTTCAAAGCAAAAACCACCTGATTGAGGTGCTGCAAATGACGGTTGTGGTGCTGCAAATGATGGTTGTGGTGCTGCAAATGATGGCAGCGGTGCTGCAAATGATGGTTGAGGTGCTGCAAATGCAGGTTGTGGTGGTGCAAATGATGGCAGCGGTGCTGCAAATGCAGGTTGAGGTGCTGCAAATGCTGGTTGAGGTGGTGGTGCATATACTGGTTGTGGTGGTGGTGCATATGCTGGTTGAGGAGCTGCTGATGGATAAGCAGGTGGATATGCTGGTTGAGGTGGATACATGCCAGTGCTAGCCACACCTTGAGGTTGTGGTGCACTATAACCGTATTGAGCACCGGGTGCTGAGTGTTGTGCTCCTTGATATCTTTCATAGCCACTTTGTCCGTAACCTTGTTGACCGTAAGCTGGTTGAGGTTGTGCATATCCTTGGCTTGAAACACTGCTGCTCGAGTGATAATAGTTACCACCACCGCTATAGCCTTGTGCAGGTTGTCCGTAACCTGCTCCGTATGCACCACCACCGCCGCCAGATATGTTTACACCACTTGAACTGCCATATTGTTGAAGTGGTTCTTGATGTTGGCAACCTTGACTACGAGGAGGTACACGAATTACTTTGCGTACTACTTGAGGTGGTCCTTGAGGTTCAACAACAGTACGTTCTTGTATACGTGGTGGTGGTGTTGTTGGTTCTTCGATAATTTCTTCGACAATTTCGTTGGCTTGACGACGAATATAAACACGTTCGAGAATATCTGGTTCTGGTGTTGGTAGTCGATGTCGAACTTGTCGTACAGAACTCGGTTGATCAGGTAAACGGATTTGTTCGTGTCGAACACGTCCTTGACGACGTTGATTATATAAATCACCTGATTGACTGTAACCACCACTGCCTCCTGCTGCTTGACCATCTTGATAATAGCAGAATGCGTTCGACGGTATTCCTGCAGGTCCGGCGAAGTGTTGTTGTTGTTGTTGGTGTTGAAAATAGGAAGCTTGTTGACCACCACCTATTGCTCCATTTTGTCTCTGAGCTTGAGGATTTGTTTGATATCGTCTGTAATCATACGAGCTTGACGAACTGGTTGTTGAACCTGATTCCGAACCTCTGTCTTGATGTTTACGGCCTTTTGACGATGTGTATGTTGCTGATTGCGTTGCTTGTTGATTATGAGGGCCCATTCCTGTGTGGGTTTACTCAAACTAGTACTTGTGCTTTATGAATACAAAAAAGGTGGAGGGAAATAGATCGGGTATTTGATTGCGAATGCGATGTGTGTTCGGTGACTACGTATATGCAGTTATGAACGACAATACGATTTGATTTCTCTTGATTATGAACAATACTTAAACTGTCTAATCGTTCGTTACGGTTTAAAACGCTTTCTCTTCTCTTCTCTCTTGCTCTCTCATTTCATTTATATCTTTCTCTCTCTCTCTCTGTTTTATCTTTTACCTTCGTATTTTTTGTTTGCAAGTAAAAAAAGAAACTATCTCAACGATCATCTCGTTTAAATGATATAATCGGTTTAAAAATACACTGAACCACTGTAGTAGTAGTAGTAGTGGTAATGATGATGATGATAATGCTGATTAAGATTACAGTCATATCATCAAAACGCTGAGGAATGGAGACGATAGGAGGGAAAAAGAAAAGAAGAGACTGATTTAGCTTACCTGATATTTAAAAATTGAAGAGAGTCGGATGTTGTATGCTACCAAGAATGATCAGCAGAATATAATATAGACTGTGCAAAACCCGATGTATTTATAGTACGGGTTTCTGTGACCATGAACATCCTCCTTTTCTCTCTTCAACCTAATCAGTTTCAAAGCAATAAATGGAAAAAAATAGGATTCGAGGTTCGAAGGGTATTGATATACGTCTTTGCTTATTCAACCATATCAAGGTTTATCGACACAATTGAACATATATGATTATTGGTACTATCTTTTATTAAAGAATGGCAATGAATTTCGAAAAAAAAAAGAAACAACCTTCTCTCTCTCTCTTCATAAGAATGATATATTTATAATTACAAAAACGCATCTATTGCGCCATCGATATAATTGTGCATATAGCACTCGCTCTGCTCCAACGAGCATAGGCGAGCAATATATGACTTTGAATAAAAATAGAAACAAACGATTATGAACACATATATCTCTCAGTGATTGATGAGACAGTACAATTAAACGAATAGGATATCGTATGATTGCAAATTCGTAAGAACAATACGATAAACGCATACATATCAACGTAAGAGCAAAAATTCGTATAAAAATATAATAAAAAGTATACTCGCTGTCTTCAGAAGACAATATATATGATTGATATAAGTATGGTTCAATCATCGAAACAAAATCGATATGAATATTATCATACATCATCTGTTGGTTAAATTTCTTATCAATAAACTCATTTCAAACAGAAAGAGTAATTTCTTTTTCAAAATATCTACATTGATTTTCTCATGAATGTCTGATATACATCATAAACACAGTTAATGTTTTATATTGAAGTAATGAAGAAAATTTTTTTTTTCTACTACACCAATTAGAAGGACACGTAAAAATATAGGTAAAAACACATAAATAAACCAAACTAATCAGTTCTATTTATTTACAATATTTCGGTCATGCTTCTTTGATTGCGGTAAATAAAAAACAATCGTTTTATATTCGCAAACGAACCATGAATACTTCATAATTCGCTATTTCTACAAAAAAAGACACCAAATTTTCATTGAATAATTTGCAACTATGATCCCGGTGTACAATACTGTCTACACATCTAATTTTACGACATATCCTAGTTCAACAACATTTATACCTTGTTGTAATGTACCGATATCTAATGACTATGAATCTCGACGTTATCAAGAAGTTTACTATGCGCCCGAACCACCAGCACAAATTCAAGTTGTTCGACAACGATTGCCCGATCCCCCACCCGACGTTATCGATCGGGTTATTGTCGTACCTCAGCCTAAACAATACATCTATCAAGTTGTTGAAGTTCCATCTAAACCACCACCAGTCGTTCAAGAACGTGTTGTTCATGAACCTCCAAATCAACCACTATGCGGCGGTACTTATCGCGTTCAAGTTCCTCCAAACTCTGGTGCACAATCACCTGTTCTAGCGCAATCATCTTCAAACATACAATTACGACCAGCAAATGTTGTACAAGCATCATCATCTTACGTTCAACAAGCATCGCCAACTTATATTCAACAAGCAGCACCGTCTTACATTCAACAAGCTGTGCCGTCTTTCATTCAACAAGCACCGACTTCATACGGACATCATTCAGTCATTAACATTTAGAAAAATATCGACCTTCACAGTCCTTTTTTTTTCTTTCTTGTTTACTAACTTTCTTTTGACAATGAATCGTTCGTTGACGTTGATATATCGATGGATTCGATGATGAAGATGGAGTATTCACCGTAATGGTGATGTTTATTGTTTGACGAAATTCATCTAGAATAAAAAACGAAAAACAAAATTATTTACTACGAACTTGAGTTGAGTTTTACCAGTAGTATCAGTTATGGGTTTCATAGTTAACCAAAGACGTTGATGAAATTTATCCAGATAATCGATTGGAAGTGTGTAAGGACCAGACTTGAAAAAGAAAAAGTTCGAATAGAAAACAACATTTGAACTCTTTACCAATTGCTTCGATGGACTTTCGGGTTGATATTCTTTCGATTCAATAACAGTTGGACCAGCAAGACCGATTAATAATATTACAAATAAAATGATAAAAAACACAATAAATACACCGACAAATTGCCGTTTGTGTAATGAATATAAACGCATTTGTACTGATCTAAATATAAGCGCAGATTTGTTTTGTAAATCGAAGATCTATCTCGTTTACCGTTCAATTTCTTTCGTCTCTCCCATTCCCTCGTTTTTTGTTCGAAGAAAAGAAAAAATATATCAGATCTAAAACTCAAAATCAACCGTAAAAAACAATCACTCTCAAATCACAGACGTGTTTATTTGTTTTCAAAGAATATAAAAAAAACAAAAATCAATTCTTAAATTTTACTACGTTGAATCAAATCTTCTTTCACCCATGGTGGTGTAATAAATGTATGTTTATTCGTATGTATGACTTTGTTAATTGCTTCATAGACCTTTGAAATAAACAAATCAAAACTGATTATTTTCGAATGAATATGTCAGAATCAATTACTTTGCCATCGCTGACACCTAGAACTGAATTAAGTATATGATCAGGTGGTGCAAAAACATCGACTAAAGCTGCAGCTTCATTACGTAATTCAACACATAAATCTAATAAACGATTTTGTATCCATAAGGATACTGAACCGTTGGTTATATAATTTCCTTCGAAGAATAAAGCTAAATATTCCTCGATAAATTTCAATGTATGAACAAGTAATAATTTATCGAGCACTTGTTTACATTTGCCGTCCATTTCATCGTGATTTTCAATGTATTGATGAAAACGTACGATGGCTGTACGCTAGATGAAAGACGAAAAATTGATTGAAAACAAGAATTTCAAGTTTTTACTTGAATATAAATCAAGGATAATGTTCGAAGATGATAAACTTGTGCAGCATTTTTAACATCGAATGACGTTAAATCATTTCGTGTCGATAATCGATCGACTTTTCGAACTGATTTTTCGAGAATATAACAAAGTAACCATTCGATTGCATTGAATAAATCTGAATGAATCAAATTTAACAACCATTTGACAAAAATTCTATCAAATTACCTTTGATATTGCATTCTTGCGTGATTGTACAACGATTTGTTTGAAGAGTTGTTTTCAATTGTTCAATAAAACGAATACTTCCAAATGGACTTTCAATTGGCGTATCTGCAAGCTCAAATCGTTTAATAAATCTGTTTTTTTTTGTCAAATCAATTTTTACTATTTTTATAAATATCATCATAATTCGATAGAATAATATTCGATGCTTGTTGCAATAAAACATTATTATCGCCTTCGAATGTACACGATGGATCATTATCATTTCGAATCGTACCAAAACCAGTTGCTGAAAAGAACAAAATCAATAAATAAATCGCAAAAACGAAATACGAATCGATCTACCGTATAAATATCCGTGACCACCGCACGCTTCTCGACATTCTTGAGCAGCTCGTTGCGTATTCCAAGTGCACAATGCTTTGCATGTGCAGGATAAAGCGTGGAGTTCTCGGCCCATGAATGCAAGTTGATCTTGATCGCTATCGTCGCGTGACATTGACAATGCATAGAATTCAGCTAGATTATCAAAGACTGACAATGCTAAATTACGATAGACATAGAGCGAAGCAAGAATGGGAATTAAACGCCAATTCTATTTCGTAAAAGATAAAATTGAACCAATCAAAGGAATTCGAGTTCGGTTTTACTTGAGTTTGATATTCGATAACGGGGATTTCGACGCCTGCCGATGGGCCAAATTGTTTTCGAACGCATGAATATCGAATAACAATTGTACAACAGTTAACTAAATGTCCGATAGCTAAACTACTGATGCCGACACGACCCGATGAAAGTGCGCCAAGACTTGCGCCAAATCGTTTGGCCGATGTCTAATCGATAGATGAGTTTGGATTTTTTAAGAAAACAAAATCGTTTTCATACTTTAAATTGAGTTTTATAGGTGCCATCAGGTAGAACGTCACCATGTTTGTTAAGTAGATTTTCTCGTGGAATTCGATAATTCGTAAAAAGTACAAAACTATCCGAAAAACAAAAACACATAAATACGAAACAACAATAACAAAAAAAGTCTATTTCCATACCCATTATCGATGCCATTCCAACCGCATTTAGCTCCAATATCACCGGCTTTAACGCCATCGAATGTTTTGTAAGTCAATGGATCGCTGTGAATTCAAATAAAAAACGATTCAATGATTTTACGTTGTTGACAAATTCCTACCGAATCGGAACGATAAATGGATGAAGACCGTAGCAAACGCCTTTGGTATAAAGTTGAGCATAAAGAGCAGCATGAGTTGCTTGATAACCTAAGTTTCTAAACAACGAATTGTCTGTCAGACAGACGTAATTCGATTCCTATGACAACTTACCCGACCCAAAATTTCATGGCTTCGATATCCGGCGTGTTCAACACAAATTCCTACGAACGAACGAACATGAATTTCAAATAAAATCGAAATAAAAAGTCTTCTACTTGAGTTGCGGGATCATATGTTGCTGTTGTTCGCATTTCTTTCGTGTTACTGCCATGTGCTAATTCAGTTAATGCAAAACAACCGAAAATCTATTTCATTTTGAAGAAAAATAAACTGTATTCATTTGCATTTTGGGTTTAAATTACTTGTTGATTGTGATCCAAAGCTAAAATAGGTTCATGTCGTTGCGTGCCTAATGTTCGAATCGTTTCACGAAAGACGGTATTTGACAGTGTATATTTGGCATGACATGATGAATCATACATAGCTAAAGTTTGTTCGAGAATCATTTTGTGTCGTGGATTGTCAAACATTTCATCGTCGGATAATAAATTGGCTTTGATTAATTCTTTGACACGTAGATATGTCAAATGTTTGTATTCATCAACCGAAATGGGAAATTGTGGTTGACGAAAAAATGGTTTCGAATTCAAGATTGACCAGATTTTTTTCTGTTGAACAGGACAAAAAACAAATATTGAAGAAAGCAAATAGAAATTCATACTCGATAGGTTTGTGATTCGACATCTTCGAAGATTAATCGCATACGATTCGGACAAAATGAAGCCCGACTACGATATTCATCAAGCATGATGATAGTTTTTGTTTTTTTTGGAATAAAACTGATTTTGACACGGTTGTGTCGCGAAGTTAAGTATTATAGTATCCGATTATCAATGAATTTTCATTGGTGTTTTTTATTGAACGAATTGGAAAATTTGATTGGGAAAAAATATTTTCCTTGAAGTTTTTCTGATTTATTGATTTTTTTCTCGTTGAATTTTATTTGGAATTTTTTTGAGTAAGAAAGATGTCGCTGATAGGACTTGTTCCATATATCGACTCAATAGAATTCTTTTTCCGTACGTACTGAGGTCAGTTCGTGAACTGCGTGTTATGTACTTGAAAATTCGAAACAAAACAACAAAAAAGAACTTTTCTTTTCTTTCTAATTATAATCTTTCGTACGACACAATCATTGACAATTCAATAAGTTCCGTTAAGAATTGCACTAATTGATAAACTCGAATCAGATATTGTGTCTGTCTCTATCTCGATCAACATTTGTCGGTAAACGTCAGTGAAATGTTCCTGTGACACTGATATTCTTATCTGTTCGTTCGTTTTGATAATACTTCTATTAGAAACTAATCGAGATTCATCATTCTTCAAGACAACTGCTCTCTCTCTTTTATTCACTTCTCATAAAAAGAACTAAACCAAACAACATTCATGATTGTAAAAAGAAAAGAAGAGAACCACAAGGTTACCATAATCAAAAATACAAAATGAGTCTTGAAAGGAATTATTTATCTATGGAAAAACCGAATGACTATGATGTGCATACGCATGTATGATCAAAGGTTGCGAAAAAGAAAACACAGAGTTAAGGAAAAGTAAAGGATCACAGAGAAGAAATTTTGAAAATTTATTTCGGAGATAATAATCGTGCTTTGGCGACTTCTTCTTCCAATAATTTTTGATCTTTACTTCGTTTGAATGTTTTACGAAACCAATTTCTCAAATTCATCGACACGTGTTTATAACCGAGACCGTCAGGTGCGCCACCTTTTCTCGCGTCACTAACTGCCCATAATTCTCCGGCATGACGACGTTCAATAGCTTGTACAACGCATCCACCACGGAAACTAGATATTGTATGGCCTCGAGCTAAAAGACCATGAACAACATTCTAGAATAATAATAATGAGAAAAACAAATGAAAAGAATCGATTATCAAGATGAATTCATACCACTGGAAAACGTTTTTCGAGTTCAACTTCCATTGGAATCAATTGTTGATGCATACGCGGCATATCGACAGCATCACGAATACTTTTACCAAGCCATAGATTGTAAATAGATACCTGAGCAACAGATGAAATAATACGACTACCACCGGATCCACCAGCTATGAATATAACTTCTCCACTCGAATCAGTTACAATGATCGGACTCATTGATGACATCGGTCGTTTGACTAAATAACAAAAAGAAGAATGTTTTCATCAAGTTTTCTGTTTGTTACATGGTTTAATGAAATTAGCTGGACTCGGTGCATAACCATAATAATTCGATAGACCTGGTTGAGAAAAATCATCCATTTGATTGTTATAAATAATACCTTTGAGAAGAAAAAACAGAAAAGAGAATAAAGAAAATTGTCATTTTCAAATAAAATCTATCTATACCAGTTTGACGACCGTAAACAAATGCACCGAAACTGGAAAAGAAAATGATTATCTCTTTATTCAAATGAAAATTAAATTACTCGGTATTAATTGTACTAGTGACAGCAACTGCATTTCCGTCTGCATCAATAATTGAACAATGACTTGTTCCATGATCTTCGAAGAAAAATAAATGTTTAAAATTATCTTTTCTGTTTTTTTTTCAAGTACCTGTTTGAGGTTCAAACATTGGCTCATAGTACTCCAATGGTTGAGTTCGATCTTCTTTGATTCGTTCACGAATGTCTTCAGCATATTCAGGAGATAAGATCATATTTAATAACTACAAGCACAATCAATTTACAGACGAGAAAACAAACAAAAACGAATAGTTACTTGTTCAATGTTAGCATTTTTTTCTGTTTGGGAATCATATTCATCTCCCATAGCTGATCGTTTGCCGTATGCAAATTTAAATACTTCATTGAGAATATGATAGAATCGTACTTGTTTTTCATCGCTATCTAACGAATGTGGTGTCAATCCATAACCTAAACAATTCGTATCGATATGTAACGGAAAGCTTACTTCGGTTTGTCTACACTTACCGTCCATTATTTTAAGAATAAGAAGAGTTATAGCTGAGCTAGCTGGTGGCGGAACACCATAGGCTGTATAATTGCCACCTAATGTAACTTTAATGGCTGGTTTAACTCGTGCATGATAAGTTTCGAGATCATATCGATTGATGATTCCTCCTTGTTTTGAAAGTTCCTCGACGATTTTGTCCGATAATTCACCATTGTACAAAGCACTCGGTCCTTGTTCAGCAATGATCGAAAGCGTTTTGCCCAGACGTGGCCGATAGATAGTATCACCTAGACCATAGACATGATCACCATCACCCTTGAAAAATACTCGTCTAGAATACATCAATCTGTGTCAAATTTATTTTTAGAAAAAAAAAACCATTACCTAAACGATCTCTGTTCAAATAATTTATCTTTACATTTAAGTACACTGAAAGCTAGCGCTTTTCGTATCGTAAAACCTTCATTACACATATCAATAGCTGGTTTGAATAATACAGACCATGGTAATTTGCCATAACGTTTGTGTGCTTTCCAAAAACCAGCAATTTCACCAGGAATACCAATAGCCAATCCACCTAAAATAATAACAGCAAAATTTAAGTTTGTTTACTAACGAATTATCTACCGTATGTTGATGATGGTGGTGGACTGCCTTCGACAAACATACGTTCATGAGCCCCTGATGGTGCTGCTTCACGTGCATCGATAGCAATACATTCTTTCTTCTCACTGAAAATACAAAAAATAAATAATTCGAAATGATCTTATATTGATTACAAATCATAGATGTTCATAAGAAATCCACCACCAATACCACTTGAATGACAATTGTGAACGCCAACGCAAAGCAGAACAGCAATAGCTGCATCGACTGCAGAACCACCCAAATTGAGAATACGTCTTAATGAGAGAGAGGAAAAACACGGCAAAATAATATTCTCAGCAGAGAAAAGATTTGAATGTAATTACCTGCCAACTTTTGATGCTTCGTCTGAATCTGAAGCAACAGCTCCATGTTTACATCTCATAAACGATGATTCTCCTTCAAATCCATAATTTTCCACACCGGGCAAATCAATTTGAAATTCTAAACAAACAAACAAATAAGTATTGGTTTTTCATTTTACATGATCAAGAAAAAGAAGTATGTGGTTTTTACTTGGTGGAACAATTTCATCATGGCTTATTGATGATAATGAAAATAAACGTGAGGGATTATCGAGTAATTTAATCTAAGATAATGCAAGAAAAAAGAAGCTTTGTTCAACAACAACCAAAAAATCAAATGCAAAATCTTAATTTACTTTTGTGAAAAGTCGTCTTGTAGCCATGGAAAAAGGATATTTACGAAGTAACGCTATGTTAGACATTATAAACTATTACTTTTTATGCTAAAATAAATCAATAAATAAATCAACAAAAAAAATTTGATGAAAAAAAAACGGTTTCTTAAAGGTGTGTGTGTGTGTCAGGGCAAACCTTTCTTCGAATATTTCACTCGTTCGATTCAACTTTGTTCCTTTTTGCTTAATGTTCGTTTTTCTTTTTCTGTCTCTCTCGGCAAGTTTTTTAGTTGCTTGAATGTGTTCTGATGCTAGTGATTATCGTTCCAAAAGAACCAAAAGCGTTGTCGTTGCACCCACGTTGTCGACAAATGCTGATTTTCTCTCTTTTCTTCGTTTTCTATATTCTCTATTGTGCCGTTTCTTTTCACAGTCGTCAACATATTTGTTCTTGTGCTCACTTCAACAACAACGATTGCTTTCTATTACAGTTTCTCTTCTATTCGATTTAGACAATCAAGACATAGAGAAAAAAACGAAAAAGAAACTGAATTCTATTTAAAAAATTGCTTTAAGCTGAAGTGTAACCTCGAATGAAAATAAAAAAGAAGAAGAATAATAATAACAAACCAATGCCATTTTATTTTTGAACTATATTTCATGTACTTATTCGTCAACGTGCCCTTGAAATGTTCCCAGAGAAAACATATTCTTTCGTAAAGACGTTTCTTGAATCGAAAGGAGATGAACGTCAGCAAAACATTTTCTTCGGATAAAAAATCTGAGATAAATGGGAGACGTTTGTCTTATGAATTAATTATAAGTAACCTTACGCATTTTTGACTATAAACTCAGATCCCAATTGGAAATAATCCACTCGATGATAGATGACGGAGAGTTTTCTTTTTCTCTTTTTCCATTTATTCACTCGCAAAGAATAGAAGGAACGGATATGGACTCGCCTGAAGATGATCTGCTTTTCACAAACATGCTATGACAGTAACTAAATTATCTTCTGTCTATAACGAGATAAAAAAAAAGAAGGAAACTATTTTTCTTATGACAAAAAAAACTAATTAAAGAAAAATATCAACAGAAAATATAATAAAAAAAAACGATTCTTTTTATTATTATTTGTTCGATCATTCATGTCGTTCGTTTTTTTTTCTTTGAGTCAATCAAAATAAATCTGCAATTTAATTATGATTCGTTTTAGTTCATTTTAATAGATCATTGAAATAAGACGAAGTTTTTCTTCACGATTGCCGAGAAAAACAGTCTATCGATAATATTGTGAAGAGTAAGAAAAAGAAATGAGTTGTTCACCTAACAAACATGCGCATTTAAGTGAGTTCTTTTTCCTTATTCAGTGACTTTTTATTCCCAAGCAAAAAAACAGGAAACTCCTACATTTCAGTATGAACATAAAGATTAATGTCTGTGTGTGAACATGGTTTAACATCCAATATGTGGATCAAGTCGAATAGTTTGAGTTTCATTTGCTTGACGATCAGAAAAATACATAACAGAATTATTTGTCATAAATATATTTGCGATATTCGCATTTGGTATTGTTAAATTACCAATTTCTTGTCCTTTTTCATCGAAAATCAATATTGTCGGACTATCGAATGCTATCCAATAACGTCCATATCGATCAATAATCATTGAAGTCACGGTACTATTATCAGTTGTTAATGTTAAATCAAGAAAAATATTTTCAATCCACTCTGTTCCATTATCAATAGCAGCATACGAGTAAATCGTGTTGCTCATGAGTGGTATAACATGAAAAAAACTATTATTTACATATTTTAACGTTTGTGGATTCGAATAATTTGTTGTTAGACTATAAGCAAATGTATAATTCAGTGGAGAAATATCCATTTGTTGAAAAAACAGAATCAAATTCTCATTCGGACATGTGATAACCATAATTTCACCATTTTCAAGAAACATTATATCACCTGTTCCATTAACATTCTCAAAATCCATCGTACTTAAGACAGTTAAATTGTAACTGTCAACAATAATAATAGATCCATTCGTTAATACAATAAAATATGCATCATTTGCGAATCCAATAGCTACTGGTGATTGATCAAATGTCATGTTATCGATCATCGTTAAATTTTCTGTGCTATATCGAATTAATTCAAATGTATCGACATTGATTGTGACTAGAAAACTTTGATTATCTTCGATAAATTGTTGAAAATTAATCTCCGGTATAGATATACGAGTACCATTCTCAATTTTGTTAATTAATAAACTAATATTACTCGAAAGACAAAAACCAGGAGTCGATATTGGACGAAAATAAAAACGAGTTTGTAACGAGATTTGTATTTTAGAATATTGTGAAATCGATTGAAATAATTGACAAGTATTATTCGGGAAACAATTCAAAGCGGTAAACGAAGAAATCAATTGACATAAACATTTTTCACACGTCGAATTAGTGATTATATGATAATTTGTATTGATTTGAGGTACTAACTGAGCATCATTAATACGTTGAATATACATCGAATTGGTTCGAGAAATGAAAAGAAAAACACAGAAAAAATAATTGAGAACAAACATTTCAAGAAACTTCTTGATATGACTTGACTAGTTTTTTTAAATGAAAAAGAAGTGTTGTTCGTATTTCCTTAATTGTCATCAGTTCAAATAGACTTTGTGCAAAGCAAAATTAAAGCACTTTTAGTAGTTTTGTTCTCATGTTTAAAAATCATTATTTCCGGAGGGGAAAGGTTTTTTGTAATTTTTTATTTATGTCATAAATATTTAGTATCGAAGAGATTTTTTTCTTTGATTAAATTTCAAAAATTATTTTGATTTACGTTTTGAAAAAGCTTGTCTGATCGTATTTTCGCTTGAAGACTAGAATGTCGAAGAAAATAGTAATAGTAACTATGTTAGTCATCGAATGACGTATATTTTTGTTGGACTCTTCCTTTTTTTCATATGACTCATCCAGATAAAATAAATGTTTGCTATTTAGTTACACAATTTTATTTTGTTTAAACTTAATCTAAAAAGTGCAAAGACCACATTAACAATCTACGATGACAAAAGCAACTAGAGATAATTTAATATGCTATCTATGTAGACAATTCTATACAGATCCTGTGATTCTCTCGCCATGTAATCATACATTCGATCGTTATTGTATTCTACAATGTGTCATGTGCCCTATAGAACATTGTAATGCACCTGTCTATGAGCATTGTCTCGTGCCAAATATTGCTCTTAAAAATTTAGCCGATCAAAATAATCAACTAGCTATTAGCACTTATGAAATATTTCTATTAGATACAAGTACATCAATGTGGTATTCAGACTTCTTTTTTGGTCTTATTGGTACTAGTCGATTTCAGATGGCTATTAAATTTCTTCGAGAAGTTTTCGAACAGAGGTATGAAAAACTGAAACGATGAAAAACTTTGGAATTTTCTCTATTGAATTTTAGATGGAATTCAACCACTAATCAAATCTCATTAGTTACATTTGATACAAATCCTATTGAACAATTTCCATTTGAAATAGCTCGTGAACAGCATATAAAAGTTCTCGACAATCTTCGACCGACTGGTTCTCATACAGCCCTATTCGATGCAGTGAAATTCTGTTTAGAAAAATTCGATAAGGTTAATCAAATCGTATGCCGTCCAACAACTCAACGTCTCTATATTTTAACCGATGGTGGTGATAATTTCAGTGCAAGTGGTACTCAACAACATTATATTAACTTTATTAAAACACGTAGTAATCAATTGAATATTATTGGACATGTTATTCAAATTGGAGACACGAATCTATTGACAACGAAACAATTGTGTGATGAAATTAATTATAATTTTCATCATTTCAATAGTGGTAATGCACCGCAATTTGTTAATTCATTTATATCAACGGGTGATTATCAAGCTAAAAATAATCTCGAAGAAACTGTCAAAGCTTTGCCAGATGCATGTACAGCGCCTGTTCGACCTATTCAAAACGAAAAGAAAATTGGAGTTTACGCGTAGATAGTTTTTATATGTTCTTTTAAATAAATAAACCGATAAATATTAATATTAGCATTAGTAACCGATGATTTTATCAAAAAGAATAGTTAGCTATTTGAAAAACATACAATTTCTAAGTTCAATAGTCTGTTCTATAAAAAGAACCGTGCAATTTGAAGGCGTGATAATAAAATACCATAGATCAACAACGAATAAATTCTATTAGACTTGTAGAGCGTAAAAACCAGGGCTGTAGAAAAAAAAGAGCTCATAGAAACAAATTTTTAATTTTACTCCCCATGTTTATCAGTTGGTAAGAAAAAAAAAGTTAACCGAGTTTCGAAATGTGAACGATCAACAATGAATGAACAATATGTGTGTATTCGAGTAGACATTTTTTTAAAGTTCATTGATAAAATCAATTCGGATGTCTATGTATATGTAATTACAAGTCGAACAGGAAACATCCAACGGTGAAAGATGTATTATACGGTTGGAAGAATTTCTTGAACTACTAATTTTCAAAAGAGTCGTCTCTCGGCATTTCTTTTCTTTTTCTCGATCATTAGATCGTATTATAAAATCGACTAAAACGAAACAAGAAAAAGCAACATGTATATCGAAGACAGTTGACTCTCTTGTTCTTGCTACATATGTTTTGTTTTTTTCATTGGAACATTTGGTTTGCTCACCAGGACAATTGAATCGACTGTATAGAACGAGAGAGAGAGAGAGAGAAAGAAAGCAAAAAATAGACGAACAGCTTAAGTGTGTCAAAGAGATTCGCTCAATATACTCAGCAGGCAGCAAATAGCAAAAAGAAAATAAACTCACAGACTATGAGAAACAAGTCAAATCATATTCTGAAAATCATACAAATTCAAACAACAAGTTGATTTCATGTTTAAATAAATATAATTTTTTGTTCCTTTTCCTTATTGTCGTGTGCTGTTGAACAATGCTCATTATATGTCTTTATATGTATATATGTAGATCTTTATTCAACTATCTATTCCCTCCAATTAGCTTGACGCTTGTATCCGGACACGACACGATTCACTTTCCTTTTCTTCAACTTTGATTGGCATGAGATGTCAATGCGAGAGACTATGCACATTGCTCTTTCATCGCCGTTGGGAGCCACCCGACTTTAGTCTTCTCTCAATTGAGAGTTTTGTTTCATTTACAAGACAATGTAAATAGAGAATCCGCAATCTAATTCTATTAGTAAAACTCTCTTGTCAAGAGAGAATTCGGTCAATTTGTTGAAGAGACAGAGAAGAAGGAGATGCTTATAGCATAGTACTTCAATCATCACATGTGTTCAACTATTTCTTAGTGTTTTTATGTTTGCTGAATACTTGAGATTATGCGGTTGATCAACTAGGATCGCTTTTTGATGCCATATTGAAATTTCATTTTCTTCTTCTTCTTCTTCTCTTTCGTATTTTTCTATTCAATTATCTATTTCATTGGCTGCTATTCAATTTTTTTTCAACATAATAATTATCACAATAGCCAATAGGAAGTAAAAGCGAGTGTATCTTTTCCGGCATAGAGAGAAAAAGGAAGAAGGAAAGAAAAGAAACAGAAGAAGAAGAAGAAGAAGAAAAAGAATCAAGTTGAGAAAAGAGAAAGTAAAGAATATCTATTCATTTTTTTCACAGATGGATGATGAAAGTGCTAATGATCAAGTGCATACGAACAAAGTATAACGAAAAAAGAATTCATATTTTCAATTGTTTTCGTTTCTTTTTCTACTAGTTAACTCAATTACTTTTACTTGATGAGATCAAAAATGAACAGGTAATGTTTGTAGTTTTTCTTTAAAACATTCTTACTAGTTTTGTTTATCAAGATGTTTGATAATCTCGAAGATGAGCAGAATCGAAATCAAATCTGTTTTACATGTAAAACTATCATAACTGATCAATTTTATTTACGAGTCGGTTCAAAAGTATATCACGAATCATGTTTACAATGTGCTGTGTGTCAAATAGCTCTCGATAAACAGCCAACATGTTTTCTTAAAGGTCTTCAAATTCTCTGTCGACAAGATTATTATAAGTAAATTCGACTTAAGATTGTGTTTTATTCGAAAATCTCGAAATTATTTTTTTCTTCTTGAAGACATTTTGGAAACAAATGTTCGAAATGTGGTCGACATATTCAAGCGAGTGATTGGGTGCGTCGAGCACGTGAACATGTTTATCATCTAGCTTGTTTCGCTTGTAATACATGTAAACGTCAATTATCTACTGGCGAAGAATTTGCTTTGCAGAGTAGTCATGTTTTATGTAAAACACATTTTATTGATCCAAACGAAACAAACGAAGGAAAAGATGGTAGAATAATAACGAAATATAGACAACTGAATGATATGATTATGTGGTCGTTTAGATTCGAAACAAGGCAAAGCGAAACGAGTTCGAACAACATTTACAGAAGAACAATTACAAATTCTTCAAGCTAATTTCGAAGTCGATTCGAATCCAGATGGACAAGATCTTGAACGTATAGCTCAAATCACAGGTATTAAAATGATTTCGAAAAAACAAAAACACCGACTAAACTTCGATGAGATTGCTAGTTATGAATGTTCGTGTGTTTCCCATCTATTGCATTCTAGGATTAAGTAAACGGGTGATTCAAGTATGGTTTCAAAATACTCGAGCACGACAGAAGAAGGTACGCGATCGTAAACCTCAGCACGAACATAATCTTCATTCCCATTCGCATCATTGTTATATTCAGCAAGATACAACGCATCGAAGACGGAATACGCGTAGTAGCAGCAGCAGTTCAAGTTCCAATAAAAGCGGTGATAGTGCGTGATTATTGTTTTGCTTTTCTCATCAAAACATATTATTTTCTTGATATTAAATTTATTAATCGTTGTTTTTTTAGCGTTGACAAAGAGAACGACACAAATCTGGTTTCAAAATGCTCGTGCACGAATAAAGAAAAAGCCATGTGCAACAACTAGTTCGCCTCCAATATATGCTAAACTAATGAATAATAATAATAATAATAACAATAATAATACTAATCTTAATCTTGTTAATACACTTCATTTATCAACAGGTGAAAATAAGATAAATTTCATTTCAATATTTTTATTATTATTCATTTTCGTATTTTCAGAACAACAAATAGATCCGAAAACAAATCAACATATGAATCATTTGCAATGGTCGTCATCACAAACATCACCGGCGTCATCGTTGATTTACGATGGTGAAAATAGCAACGATGAATATTCTACTGGATACATCTAGACTTTTTTTTGCTTTTCTACGTACTCTGAGAATATGAATCATCTGTGTATACGTTAAATCGAAAGAGAGAGAGAAAGTGTGTGTATCATGCTTTTTTTGTGTTGTTTCTTATCTAACAGTCATTATTTTTTTGTTGTCATTGTATAAATCTCAATGTTTTAATCAGATAAGTCCAACATAAAGAAAAGGAAAGAAAAAACTCAACTACATGACTGCTGCTAAGAAAAGTGCCGTGTGTTATCTAACACGAGTACCCGATGCTGAAACAATTGAATTTGCTCAAGCACTTGCTCAAGATCCTCGACTATCATCAACCGTCGATGTTCATATTATGGTTGATGATAACAACTATCGAGCTCAACCAAATTCCTCGATAAAATTCATTCAAATCGATAACAATGAATGCATATCCAATGGTTATCATTCATCGAGTAAAATTGAATTGCATAAAGATTGTATCGCATGGGACAAAGCCATATATTATTTTTGTCAACTCAAACAAAATGATTATTCATTTGTATGGATACTTGAAGATGATTCGTTTGTTCCTTCGGTTGATGCGTTTGTTAATCTACATGAGAAATATTCGCCAGAAGGAAATGGAGATTTAATTTGTCAGAAAAATGATGAAAATCTACATGGAAATACATCGGGATGGAAATGGGCTGATGTTGTTGGCAAATTTCAGCCACCTTGGTATCATTCGATGGTTTGTGCTATTGGATGTAGTCGAAAATTATTAGATGCTATTGCAAATTATATACAACAACGACGTTTCATACCATTTATTGAATATATGTTTAATACAATTTGTATGCAAAGTCATTTGAAAGTTGTTAATCCACCTGAATTAAGTACGATCGTATTTCGAGAAAATTGGACATGGGAACATATTCGTGATAGACCAAACAATTGGTTTCATCCATTCAAAAATGCCGATATCCGACGAGAAAATCGATTAAGGTTAGCTATAAATAAAGTATACATAACTTATCATATTTCGTTTTCTTAACATTAATATAGATTATTAAATGCAGCGAAAGAACCTTCGCAAAACGTTGGATATCTACCAAATTCAGGTTACCAAGGTAATGCTGGATACTTCATACCTCCACCACAAGAATATCCTATACAACAACCGTATCAAGGACAAGCACCTCAATATCCAAATCCTATGCCAATTCAAATTCAAACTGATACAGAACAACGGACATTTCCTGTGTATATCTATCCACCTAATACGGCTCCACCTTATCCTTATCCGCCTGCGAATAATTATCAATAAGAGCATGAATAAATTTCATAAAAATTGACTTTTATTGACGAATTTTAATAACTAGCTTTCTCATTTGTTGTTGATTGATTAACAGTTTGAAATTTGTCTTTGTTTCGAAAATCATTTGATTTTTGCAAAACATTTCTCAATCGATTCGACATAATATTTTCTTCGATTTGCGAACCATCATGAAGTTCGAGATCGTACAAAACACAGAAGAACAATGTCGATGTTGCTGTCGTATAAACATTCAAAAAAATCGACGAACTCACATAAACAATGACGCCAATGACTAAAACAGGAAACCAGGCGAAATGGAGAGTAAGAATTGCTGTAGCTCGATGAATTAAATACGCAGTAAACACACATGTGCCAATCTAAAAATAAATTTTTAGTTTAATCGAAAACGAAAGACAATTAATTACAGTAATTGTTATTCGACCAATGTACAAAAGAATTGCAGAAACACGATCGAGTACAAATACACGTAAACAATTCTGTAATAATAATCTTGTTGCTGTAAATGCCGATGGGCAAAACCATTTACCACTGATTGCTGTCTAAGAAAACAACCGTTTTTCAATTGTTCGTGCTTTCAAATCATAATTATTACCATAATATAAGTATATCGAGAGAAAAATTGAAAACAACATCGAACACACGCAAGACAACCTTCGATTAATCTCAAGCCACATCTGCCATATCCATTTGTGTTCATCGCTTCTAAACGATCTTTTAATAAATCAACTAACGTTCGTATTGTATCAATAATTGCAATGATTGAACTTCCAAATGCAATTGTACCCAAATGATAACGAACTGCAATGAATAAACCATCGAAACAGAAACATTTATGAAAATAACCACTACAACATTTTTTATTCAATATTTTCATGTGCCAATAATAAGCTGTAAATTCAAATGAAATATTTTCGTTCAAACAAAAATCTCACGCACGAAAAAAAACCTACTAGCAAATGTACACGCTAATACCATCTCTTCTAACGCAATACTAAATGCAATCAGCCAATAAATAACAAATAAATTAAATATATGAATTAGCCACGAATGTTCACTCAAGAATTGTGCGAAACGATGACTCCATTCGGGATTAAGATAATCTTGAAATGTTTCATCAACAAATCCGTATGAAACGTAAACACATTGAATACGATCGGTTGTACAATTTAATTGATAAAAATCATCGGGAATACAATGATCTCCTTCGTTATAATCAAAACATGAATTTGGTAATAAACGAGTTTGAGATACAGCAGATTCATCCGCGATAACATACGAACGAACAGATTCGACACGACATGATTGACCGAAATCTTGTGCACAACTTATTTGATAAATTGGATGACCCTCAAGTAAATAAAAAACAAACAAGGAAAATATGAAGATAATCAAATATTTGTATTTACTAAAGTCGAATAATAAGCGAGAACAAGAATGCCCAAGATGATAAAAGTTATATTGAGAATAAATGTAATCACCGGCCATATGAAAATTGTTAATGCAAAACAAATAGCTTTGCTTGCTTCTTCGATTAGACCTTTCCAAAAAAAAACAGTCGATTGATGATCTTTTTCGAAAAGAAATACAACAATTCTTTGTTACTTGCTGCTAATGATATTCGTTCATATAAACAACAAATACAAATCATTAAAATGACACATATACAACAACAAACAATGCCCAAAATCAGCCAAACTTTACTCATCGGTGCGAAATCTTCTAATAAAATCATCGCTGTATCGAATCGTTCAATCGTTGATAATTTATCTCGATCGAAATCGACACTACTAACTACATGAATACCATCATGATCAGATTTATTTGCATTGAATGTTATGCTGATCTCTGTCAGATCGTTTAACGTATTATTTTTGTTATAGACAGCATTTTTTAAATGTATCTGAGCTGCAAAACAGAATGTTGCTGCAAGTGCAAATACAATGACACATAAAATGAGCGAACTCCAGATCATCCATCGAGCAACATAGCGTAGAAGAACCATGTAAGCAAGGAGAGCAACCAATGCGAAGACGAGAGACAGAAGAAGTATATAACGACTTGTAACCAAATCGTCAATCATAAATGAAACAATACGTTTGATTTGTAGAGCTTTTTTGAAATAATTTAAACTGTTTTGCATAGAATCTTTCGTTGGAATGATATCTTCGTCGACCTGAGCATAGAGAGATTTTGAATTGAATGAAAAATATATTCAATTTACTGAATTTCCTCCACGATTTTTAATGATATCATCGGCCTGTTTGATAGTTGCATTCAATGCGTGAACAATTACCGAAGGAATACAACGACCATAGAAAGGTATCGATGGAAATGCATAAGGTGCACAAACTCGTCGTTCTTTAACGAGACTATAGATGGATATTTTAGGATTATTAACTTGAGATTGAGCTGATTTTTCACACTAGAAATAAGTCAAGTTCTTTTCGTTTTCGTTAGACATATGTCAATCGTACTGAAAGTTGTGAACGAATTTTCTGAATTCGATTTTGTTTATCATTAACTAATCCTAATTCTTGTGCATATAAAAGTTTATAATGATAAAAATTCGATGGACATTCTTCAACACACATCTGTAATGTTGGACATCGTGCGCCAATTAAAACATATTTCACACATTTGATTATATCAAAAAATTGTAGATATTGTCGATCAATTTGACTTTCGATACCACAAATACGACCTTGCGTATCTGTTGGATAGATAAAATGATTTAATGAACCTTGTCGAAAGACGAAGATAGCAAAGAGTATGTAGAATAGAAGAAAAATAAGAAAAATCAATAAACATGGCCAATCGGTACAACCTCGTTTTTGATTCTCGAATATCGACGGTCGTCGTTCTGCATCCATTGTTTTCAATTGAATTTTCTCTTATGATTCACAATCTCATTAGTGAATATATCAGTCTCTTTGTTCGCGGTAAATCTCACACAGAAACAAAATTAGGATTGCTCGAAATCAATCGATTATACGATTCATATTTCCAAGTGAATTAACCAATAAGAACATTTTATGACGTAGATTAAGAAATTTTAATTAAACATATCAGTAGTGTTGCCATTGGATACGCGGTGTTAACAATTTATTTTTTGCTTTTCTTTCTTTTTCTTTTCCTCTTTCGAACTGAAAAAGTACTTTTTCTAGACGACCTCGTTTCTGCCGTTTCCGTTGAAAATGTTTGCATTATATAAAAGATTATTTTCCTTTCAAAATCTTCGAATATAAATTAACTACCGAAAGCAAATCGTGCTCGAACAATGCTTGAATATTTTATAAAACTGAATAAAATTGCATCGAAATGAGTAGTATTTCTTAACGAAAAGAAAATATTTTCTTTTACTTCTGCGAGAAAATAATTATATTATGTGAATGCAAAGCCCAAATGAACTGTCATCTACACGACCGAACTTAATTATAAGTTTACTTTTTTGGCATGAAATGAAAGTGCAATTTGTTGAAAAGAATACTGTCAAATTTATCATGCTTTTCTTTGTGTGTCTTATATTCAATGACAGAATGGCGAACGAAAAAATGAATGCAAGTTTTCTCATTCGAAATGGTAATGGGTGCACTGAATTACATAGATTCTATTTTTATGACAAACATGACTTCGAACTAGAATCTATACATATAAAAATGAGTAATAAGGTCAAAAAAGTCATGAATCATTGCAGAGCTCTACTTGCTATACGCCTAGAATAGAGAAAAAAAATGTACTTTTTTCTTTTTTTTTGCGTCGTTCGACGTCATCGGTTTCTGATGTCTTGGCGGTCGTATATAAATACGTGGAAATAAAATGCAAGGAAGCTAAACAGAAACACAAAAACAAACAGCAATGTTCAAACTTATCGCTTGCATTACTCTCGTAAGTTCTTCTACTTATTTTTTTGTTACATATTCAAAATGATTTTTCTTTTATCTTCAGTCATTTGCCGTTCTTGTTGCGGTAAATGCTGGTGGTCCACAACCAGGACCAGGTGGCAATAATGGCGGTCGAGGACCATCACAAGGCGGACACGGCGGTGGTCCACGTCCAGGACCTGGTGACAAAGGTCAATGGACGAGCAAATTATGTTCAAATACTTCATATGCGGAATCATTTGTCACTCAAACTCGACAATTGATTACCAATCTTCAATCCAATGGTTCTTTTACCGATGTTTTAACTGAACGAGCAACAGAAATTGCTTATCTTCAAGATACAAGCAATGATGGTCTTGTTACATCAAATTGCACCGCATATTTCACTGGTCTTGACTCGGCCAGACAAACAGATCGTGCTGCTGTTGAAGCTAAACAACAATATTTCCGAGCAGCTCAACAAGCATTCTTTGAAATCCTTCGTTCAATTATCGGAAACAATTGATATTAAAACTCTACTTTTTCAAACGAACACTTCGTTTCTAATATATGAAATTTTTTTTCTCATTTCAATAATCCATACGTAAACTCGCTTAATTTTACACCGCATATCAATTACTCCATAATCGAGAAATTCTTTTAGTATGTTTGACATAATCTCATCGAAATCCTTTCATGAATGAACTTAAACAATAAAATAAAATTGTATAAAACTAAACAAAAAAGCAATCTTCGTGTTTTCTGCAATATCAAGTTGTATATTGAGCGAATCTTTTTATCAATTAAAATTCTCTATTAGAAACAAAACTACTTATCAATATGAAAGTATCATGATTACTTTTTAGTTACAGATGACTAATCATAACTGTTTCGCACATTTAATTGAAATCCTCATAAGGCTTTTAACCTTCTAATAGAGGATTTTCGAGAAAAGTTTATCCAAAAGATATTTAAGTGAATACTTTCAATAGCAAGATGAAAAGAATCGCATGAATTTATACCATGGCTACCTAGTTTTCATCATTTTCAAGGACTCAAAATCGTAATTATTTCTATTATAAGATCATGTTTAGATTATATATGTTTGTTGTTTTATATGATAAAAGAGTGAAACATTGATGTCATCATGGACGTCAGAAATAAAGGATGATACCACATAATTATACGTTTGACATTTGTCTCGACATGACTATTAAAAGAAATTCATTCCAAAACTACTAATAATCTTCAATTTATGTGATATTTACACTTTTATATAGTGATTTATCATTCAACATAATTTGGTGTCTACAATTGAATGTCCCTATCGTACCAATTGATCTCGTTTCAAGCCATTTGACAAATGGAATATCGTAATCTAGATCCATACTATCCATTTTCAAGATCGAATCAATTTATTCATATTGATTTATTGTTATATAATAAAAATCAGTTTTTTTGTTTCGATAATAAGATTACCTTATTGATATAAATACTCATCTTCGCGTGTAAAATAAAGCCATGTCGTGCGAAAGAGTACAACTAGAACCAAAAAAAGATCTTATCCAAAGACGAAATACTAATGATCCAATCATTGTAATGAGTATTTCTTTTATTCTCTCTTGATGTCAACAAAAATATTAGAAAGTATCTTCGAACAAGCCATTGAAACAAAACAAATCTGTTGACATGTCTTTTTAGATTAAATCAAAATAAAACAAAATAAAAAAACAACCACACTCTCTCTCTCTCTCAATGTCTAACTTGTTCCGTTCAATAGATTTTTAAGAAGCTGATAAGATGATACAAATCATGTTCAAGTACTTGTCTATCTCATTGCAAAGACATGAAATTAGCACTAATCACAGATGAGTATTGCACACGTCGAAAACTTATCGATACAGTTAAGTTGAATGTCTTGGTCGATACGAGGCTCGTAATTCTTTCGATAGATTTCGTTCGATATCATCGATTAAACGTTGTTCATCTTCGAATGTTTCCAATTCGACAATATTCGTATTCGATGAACTCGTATCAGTAATCATAACTAACGGTATATGTCGTGAACTTGATGTTCGACTGCCATCAGTCATATTTGGTTCTTCAATGACTGAATGTTGCACTTTCCATTCATTGTTTGATGTTAATTCACGTGCGGATGAAACCATTAATAATGGTTTTGATTGTTGCTGCTGTTGAATAGCATTTGTTGGCGGAAGACATGTATTTACATTTGCATTTGAAAAACGTCGAGTGATGGGCTCAAAAAATAGAGCAGCTCTTGTATTGAATTGACGTAATTTTGGTAAATGTTTTACAGCTGGATGAATATCTTTCGATCCACTAATTGGTAATGATATTGACGTATGATGAATATACACTTTTGGTTCAGTCTATTCGAAGAAAAAACAGAAAATTCAACAATTTGTTCTTATGAAAATAAAATAATTACTAATCTAATCGGAGAAGATCGATCTTGAATTATTTCCAGATCAGATTTGATATTATTTTCATTTGAATAAAGATTTTTTAATTCATCACCACTCGAATGATCTACATCTTGATATAATGATATTCTTTGACCAATATGAGCAGGATTCGCATTAGGAAGAATCGAACGTCTAGTCATTGAATTAACAACCAGTTGAACTTTTTCCGGTGTTGAATTATAATTATTGCGTAGAGATTTTTTAATTGATTTTTTCTCGCGAACGAACGATGCTGATCGATGTAATTGATTATCATTCATTGATGATGTTGAAAATACACAATGTTGTTTTAGTTGAGATAGTAAACGACGAATCGAATAGCAACGTGTCGATGATATCGACGACGATGATGAATAAAAACGACGATTACGTTTCGATCGTTTTCTAGTCAAACTTGAATTACTATCATACAAATGATGATGTGTACTCGATGTTTTTAACATTTGTTTGGTTCGTTGGCATTTCGTGTGAATTATCAATCCAAACATAATTCCACACCAGACGAGCATTATCGACGATAGAATGAGTGTTAAACGTATAAAAACATTTTTAAGTGATTCGCCTAATAAATATTCACGAAAAAAATTATTCGTCAATTGAATTTGATTCGTAGAATTAATCATTGTGTAATTTTTTTTTTCTATCTATAAAAAAAGAAGCTGTAATTATTGAAATAATGAAGAAGAACAAATCTATCTTCTCGTCTATTTCGAGCAAATAAAAAAGAATCGATAATTACGAAATAATACACAAAAAAAGAGAAAAAGAAGAATATACCATTTATTCTTTTATCATAATCAAACAGAATATATGCGATTATTTGCTTAATTAGTTACTTCATTTACAGTTATTAATTTTTGATAAAGAAAACTTAATGTAATAAGAGGAAGAGACGAGTGACTTCAATGACATCAGATTATTTTACGTTCTCTCGATGACTTATCATACCTGAAAAAAAACAACGACGAGTACATCGGAACTAAGAAATGTCTTTCGAATAATTACGTATATTGTTTCGTAGGACAACGATTTCTCGATTTCTTGGAAAAGGATCGGTTTGTTGAGATGGGATCGTTATGACAAGCATATATAATACTTGATGAAGAAACAAAAGACAAATGAGAAGGAAAAAAAAAAGAAACGATGATGACAACTCTCACTTATTCATTCTCTATCGTCTTTTCAGGTTTCCTCCTTTTCTTTCTATTTCTAAGATTATTATTTTTACAGAAGGAAAATGTGAGTATCGAATACAAAAAACAGCACAGAAAAGAAAAGAAAAAGGATCAACTTGAACTGTTGTTAAGGTGTTATTTGAGCGGAAATAAATCTACTTCTCTCAATCATGTGTCAGCATTCTTCTCTTTCTCTCAAAACAACTTCCCTTCGATTTAATCTACAATTCCAACTACTGATCGTTATTTTTTTGTCTTGTTTTAACATCTGTAAATGATACTAGATTTAATTGAATTAACTAAAACAGCTTTCTTTTCCTTCGCATGTCTATAACTGAAGAAAAACACAAAAAAAATATCTTAATTATGTTTTAATGAAGTTGAACTATCGTTAAGTTTTCCTGTCATGTTCATACATGTTGTCTGAAGAGAAAATATTATTCTCAATCTAATATTACAGTTAGACGAAGATTAGTTTTAATTATTAATTGAACAAACGAAGATATGTGGAGAAATATTTACTCGACGCAAATGGTTGTATTTATCCAAGTGAAATAATAGTTTAATTATACAGAAGCAGACGACATTTTCACACTATTGATATGTCGAAGGCGTTGAAAAATCTTTCTTCTGCATTCTTCGATTTGAAAGAACATGTCAAAATAGATAAAATGTTCCTTTTTTTTTTATTTCAAAGATGCATTTAACGACATAATTAAGAAAAACAGGTACAAAAACAAACTGTTTTTTTTTCTAGTTTCTTTTTCAAATATCATCATAGAACTAAAAATGAATTTCGTTATTGTTCGTTTGTATTTGAAAAAGCATATTGAAGAGCATCTTCGATATCTTGTATTAAATCTTGAACATCTTCAAGTCCGACAGACATTCGAATAAGACCATCAGTGATACCTAATTGACGACGATGTTCTTCTGGTACACTGGCATGAGTCATAACTGCAGGAAGTTCAATAAGTGATTCAAAACCTCCAAGTGATTCAGCTGTGGTAAACAACTAGAATAGAAGATTGACATGTTTGAATATCCGCTTGTTTTTCTTTTGTATTCAAACAAACTTTAAGATGTTTTAAAAATCGTTGACTTTTCTCGACTTCATCGCCTTTCAAATAAATCGAAATCATTCCGCTAAAACCTTTCATTTGTTTTTTATAAAGATCATGTTGAGGATGAGACTCCAATGCTGGATAAATCACTCGTTCGACATATTGATGTTTTTCGAGATATTTAGCAACTTGTACAGCTGATGCCATATGCTGTTTCATTCGTACAGCTAATGTTTTCAAACCACGATTAACAAGATAACAATCGAAAGGAGATGGAACAGCGCCACTAAAAACAAATCAATCAAGAGAAATGAATATTTCCTAATCTTTTTTGTTTGTTTTACATTGCATATTGAAGAAAGAAGAGTTGTTTATAGAGTTCTTCGTTGTTCAACATTAAAGCGCCCATGACAACATCCGAATGACCATTCATATATTTCGTTAATGAATGTAGAACAACATCAGCACCGAGTTCAAGTGGATTTTGAAAGTATGCTGTTGCAAATGTATTATCAACAACAACGAGAATTTTCGGATCGAATTGATGAACAACAGTCGATATTTGTTTGATATCAGCTAATTTAAGTAAAGGATTTGTTGGTGTTTCAATCCAAACGACACGTGTCGTTGGTCGAAGATGTTTAACAACAGCTGAAGGATCTGTTGACATATCAACAAATGAACTTTCAACGCCCATTTGAGCCATACAACGTCTACAAATGATCGAATATGTATTGTACTTTGTTTTTCTGTCTCAAAATAAAAACGAACCTAAATAATCGTCCTGTTCCTCCGTAAACATCATCAATCGATACGATATGATCACCTGATTTAAGTAAAAACATAAATGTTGTTGTTGCACCGAGACCTGATGAAAATGTGAGTGCATATTTCGCTTTTTCGAGTGAAGCTAAACATTCTTCTAAACATTGTCTTGTTGGATTACCACATCGACTGTATTCGTAAAGCATAGGTTTGCCTGGTTCCAATTGTTTAAATGTTGTAGCCATTGATATCGGTGGAACAACAGCATTTCCAGGCCATCGTTCAGGTTCTTGTCCAACATGAATAGCATCGGTTGCAAAACGTGCTTCCGGTACTTCATTTTTATCTCCTTTTTGCGATGCAGCTGATTGATATCCTTCCATGTATCTTGTTTGTAATAGAGCTAATCTAGAAGGTAATAGAAAACGTTGTAAACTCAACATCTAAAAAGCATCGTCAGAAGAAGCAAAATAAAAATGCAATTGACTTTTATCACTCATTTTAATTCTTTCTAATCCATTCTTATCATCGAATGTTCTACTTTTCACCTGCATTTCTTAGGACAAAGTTAGAAATCATTTATCAGGTCAAAGTAAGACAATATTGTTATTAGTTGTACAAGCAAAAAACAAAATGATGATAATACGGCAATCGCATGTGACGTTTAAATGCGATCTTTACCTTGAAAATGATGACGATTGTATGATGGATATATTACGATAGACGAAAAAAAAAGAATGAAGAACGAGCGAAAGTATCTAGCATAGATAATAAATACATGTTTCTTATCTTTTCTTTTTTCTTCTCTCTATTAAATAATAACAATAGCACGGTAAAGGCGTGAAAAAATGCTGTCTAATGATCGAAATGTGTATTTTCATGATAAGTTTAGTGCATTCTTTTTTACAGATAAGGCTGTTTTCATCATTCTTGATGATCAATCTTCGTTAGAATTAGAGAATCATGTTTGTTTATGTTCGATTTGATAATGATTCTATCCAATTCAAAATATAGTTATGTTTCATACTGGCGCTAGGCCAATGTTTGAATGACAATTATCGAAATACTCTTTTTCAACAACTGAATCCATAAAAATGTCAAATATAAAAACTATCACAAGGAAAAAAAGCTCTATCTCTAATAAGCCGCTTGATAACATCGATTGACAAGATATTAGTGACATCTATCTTGTCAAATAAATGAACAAAAATAGACAATTTTCTTAAATATATCACTACTAATTCGAGTAATTGATTGTCCTGATTTAAGTTTAAAACAATTGAAAAAAATTCATTCGATGAATTCGATTGGTTTATTTGTTCTGATTGATCCTCACTAAAAATGATGATTCAACGGCTGAAACAAACGACGATTGACGATTGAACCGTCGTCTCATTTCTTTCTCTTTCGCGTTCGTTGGTTTCGTCATTCATTCATTTTTTGTTTTTCTCTCTTCTCTGTTCTTCACGTACCATGGGAAATCGATCTATCGTATGACATTACCTCGTCGATGCGAAACCTTTTTATAACTGTTCGTTCAAATGACGATTGATAATTTCATATCATTTCTTTCCTTCTTTTTTTCTTGCATACGGTCATATCTTATTTCGAGGCAAATATGTTCAGTTTCTTTTTCAGATGGCAACTGGCGGTGGTGATGACAACGAATGGCAGAAATTGCCGTGCGAAGAAAAAGTGCAACATAAAGTAATTCCACAATTTCAATAGAAACGAAAATATTGATCTTTGAAATTGAATTCAGGCCTGGAAAGCTCGTGTGACCGGCTATGAAGAATGTACGAAACTATTTCGTACACAAGATTCAGATAAAAGTCCAGAATTTAGTAAATATCTTGGACTTGTGAAAAAGTTCGTCGTCGATGCTAATGAGAATGCTCGAGAGAAAGCACTCGACGCTGTATTTGCCTATGTCGAAGAAGCACAAGTAGCCGGAAAAACAGTTGGCGAAGTTGCACCTGGTTTAATCGGCAAATGTTTAAACGGACGTGCGAAAATGAAAGAACGAGCGTTCGATATACTTTTGATGTACGTGGAAATCGAAAGACAAGCAGATATTGAAGATGAATTGGTGAAAGGTCTAGAAAATAAACAACCGAAGATTGTTCAAGCTTGTCTTGAATTACTGAGAAAAGGATTATCGGAATTCGGTTCGAAAGTTCTTCCGATTAAACCATTTCTTAAACAAGTCGTACCTTTACTCGATGATCGAGATAAAAACGTACGTGAAGAAGCGAAATTATTGCTTATCGAAGTTTATAAATGGATCGGAAAACAAACACTCATGCCAATGATTCAAAATGTTAAACCAATTCAAATGCAAGAATTACAAACAGAATTCGATAAATTGGATTTGAATGGTGCGGATAAGCCAAGACAAACGCGTTTTCTACGTTCACAACAAGATCTCAAACAAAAAATGGAGCAAACTCAAGCATCGACAACAGTTGGCGCTTCTGTAGCTGCTGAAGATGTGAATGTTGAAATGCAAGAAGATGTCGATCCATTTGAAATGTTGGAAGCGGTTAATATTATCGATCGATTGGCTAAAGACTTTTTCGACAAAATTGTAAATTTTTTTCTTGAGAAATGAGAATTGATTTTGAACGAATTTGACATTCTTTAGGAATCGAAACAATGGAAAGAACGAAAAGAAGCTCTCGATGATTTGTTAACCTTATTAACAAACAATCCTAAGCCAGCTCCTGAAGCTGATTATTTTGAGCTTGTCAAAGGATTAAAAAAGGTAAACATACTTTGAAAAGAAAGATTTGCATTTACAATGATATCCATTCTTATTTCTAGATTATTGCGAAGGACAGTAATATTCCTGTTGTTCTTGTTGCTGCCAAATGTTTAGCTACATTAGCTAAAGGATTAAGAAAAGCATTTAAAAATCATTCTGTTGGAGTATGATATTCGATATATAAAAAGAATGAAATCGACAAGATTTTCATTGATTGTGTAGGTTCTTGAAGTTTGTCTCGATCGATTTCGTGAAAAGAAATCGAATGTCATCGAAGCTTTAC
>ERZ778019.672-NODE-672-length-59423-cov-13.313250_pt1 | contig 59423 bp, 75 predicted proteins | sample MGYA00375749_ERZ778019 | MGnify/ENA primary metagenome ERZ778019 (study PRJEB29350, sample SAMN05389821) | bioreactor metagenome | isolation source: Ammonium sulfate bioreactor | place: South Africa: University of Cape Town | collected 2014-03-17 ... | reverse complement strand
CAATTGTTCTTCAACCGGTGTTTATTCTTCGTGCACGAAATGCGTATAATATTCGTTTAGCTGCGCTTCTACTCAATCCAATTTTTGGCCTATTTGGCATTCGATATAAAGTTAAGAATGGTCAAGTTTTGGATAAAGATGAACCGTGTGTTTGTGTTGCTAATCATCAATCATCGATTGATTTCATTGGCATGATGCATCTATGGCCTGAACATATTCGATATTGCACGATTTTAGCTAAGAAAGAATTGATTTGGGCGGGACCATTCGGTATTTCGTCGTGGTTCGCAGGTTTAGAATTTATCGATCGAAAAAATCGCGAACGATCCAGCGAAACAATGCGTCATGTGATTAATAAAATCCAAACAAAATCACTGCGTTTATGGGTGTTTCCTGAAGGTATATATATATGCAAATAATTTGCTCATTTATATTTGTACTCATGTTATTGTTGTATAGGCACACGTAATATGAGCGAAACATTTCTTCCATTTAAACTGGGCGCGTTTCGTTCGGCTATTGAAGCACAAGTGCCAATTGTTCCGATTGTGTTTTCAAATTATGAGCCAATCTATCAAGCAGACAAATCAAAAAAGGCTTATTATTGGCGTCCAGGTTGCGTCACAATTCAATGTCTTGAACCGATCGATACCAAAGGCATGACACTTGAACATGATCTTCATCGATTAGCTGAACTTACACGTAAACGTATGTTGGACGTCTATTTAACTCTTCAAACAACAGTTGATCATGATCAAAAAGACAAATGAAAAGTTCAATAAACCTTTTTTTTTCAAGTGTATATTCATTCATCAACGAATATACAATCAGTGCTTTTGTTTTAGCTTTTTCAACATTTTTCATATCAGTACGTGTGTGTGTGTGTAATCCATTTGATAAACTTGGCTTATTTATCGTAATCCTTATTCTTTTCTTTTGATGACATTATGTTTCTTCTCTCTCTCTCTCTCTCGATTTGAATATCAAGTATTTGACAAGGCTAAATGAGTAATGATTGAATTAATTGAGGAGTTTTCTTTTGTTTTATTACGATATTTAAGCATCTATGTACAAAGCAAGAAAATGTTCTATGGATTAAGAGTTGATGTCGAAGGTGAAGTCTCGGCTATTCGATCGGGTTGAAGAGGTTTGAGTAATTGTGAATAACTATGACGGCGACTAAAAGCAAAGCATTCAATTTGTTTAACAAATGAAATCGATAGAATTTACATTCGTTGAAAGAACAATACAGTTAAACCAAAAATGACACCAACGAGTGCAATGCCCAAGAGAACAAAGAATAATCGACTTCGTCTATTGACAGTTGAATTTTGATGAGATGAATAGAAAGATTGATGATCGTGTAAACGTTCGAGATCATGTTTCGATTGCAAAAGTGCACCTAAATTAATCAATTCGTCTAGTCACACGTATTTTAAACAACGAAAAAAAAACACAACTTGTTAAGAGTGCTGTATAATTATATGACGACAATGATTTGTTATAGTTGTCAATCGTTGAAATAATTGGCTTGTCAACTGTAATATTCAAACGAAGCGATTTCGGTTTGTTCGAATTAATATCCACGAGATGAATGTTATCGATCCCGTACCTTCAAGAAGAAAATCTATGAATAGAATCGAAAGAAAAATCAACGAACTGAGCATCACATCGATAATTTTGTTGACAAAATTGATTTAAATGTTTAACAATGAACAATCGAGTTTTATTCCATAATGATTGTTCGTTCCACTAGAAAGACAAAACAAAAGATTCATTTGAGTTCATTCATTCATCAATCGAATACTGTCTGTAGAGTAAATCCATTGAAAACAATCGAGACAGGTGCGGTAGTTTGAATTGAATCTAATGAGAAATATCAACTGAATCAATAAAATTATTTTTTCTATCTACCTGCTAGTTGAATAAATAAAAGAATTACTGCCAATCTAATGTAAAACATATTCGTCTGCAAAGGTCAATTCAATCACTGAACTCTGTTGAGATGATATCTGGAATGACTTGATCGATATATTATTTCTTTCGTATGCGTTCGTTCTCCTCCTATCTTTCTCTCTGACCATCAATGATAATAATGATTATTTTGTTGTTGAATAGGAAAAAAAAGATACTATCTCGATGCGAGAAACAGGAAACGACGTATTGTCGAATATGCATCTAATTGGAATCGTGCTTTTCTTTCTCCCTCTCTCTCTGAAGAGTACGTTTGTGATGATTCTTTTGGGCATCGTTTTGTTTTTTTTTCCTCAAAATATTTTTCCATACGCACATATGCGTGTGTGTGTGCATGAGAAAGAAAGATCAAATAAAAAACAATGACTTTGTTCAATTGGTTCTTTCTTACGGATATTTGTCTAGCAGATGTTTATTTAACAAGACACGAATCAAATAAATAATCAATCATTGGTAATGATCGAAATAAAATTCTTCGATAAGATGCCAGATATTATCTTGTCTTCACGTGATTATGCATCGATTTTTAAATACGAAAAACAAAATAAATAATTAGCATTTCTACGACTTCCGATTAATGACTTTTTTTAGAGTTCATACAATCTATGTATACATATATTTAGTTTTAGCTTAAATTAATTGTCTATTGCACAACATTGACAAGTACAATATAAGAAAAAGAAGAAGAAGAAAAGGGAGAAACTAAAGAATCACTGTATTATATTTTTCGGTCAGTTCGTTTGTTTGATTTAGACTGAAAATTTTTGTTCGCTTTTATCAACATGCCAGTACATTCGAACGGTTGTACGGTCGATCCAATTGAGATCGACTTTCTTCATTGGAGATGGTATCGAACGTTCGAGTCGTTTAGCAGCATGACGTGAAAGTAAATGAATCGTATTTGCCGTGCCGAAAAACGTACTCGCTGCCGTCTAAAATCAAACTCAAATTCGAAAAGAAACTCAACTCCGAAAGATTTGATTTACCTGCCAAAAATATAAAATGCCTTCGTATGCAGAATATGAAGCAAGATATTTGCCGTCGGGAGAGTATTCTATACAAGTTATGATTTCATTCTTTGGATGAGCTTGGAATGGCTGAGAAAATAATAGGAGCAATTTCGAGATGATTTGCAAATGAATTTTCGTCCTACTTGATATCTCGATGTTTTTAAATCGTATAAAGCTAAAACACCAGTTTTTGTTCCGACGCAGAGTTTAACTGGCTCTTGACAAAATGTCACCATGGGATATCTAAATTTTTTTCTTCGAAAAAGAAAAATATTCACCGAAGTTTAATCTACCGTAGCAATAAACTAAAAGTTTCGGATACAGATTGAACACCTTTATGTCGTAATGCCGAAAGATCAATACAATTCAATGTGATATCCGTAACCTAGAGCATATAGATATTCAAAACAAAACAAAAAAGCTTGATGTTATTCGTACTTCGAGAATTAATTCTGCGACATCATGAGGACATTTTTCGATGAGAATTTTAACCAAACGTAAAATCTCTTGTTTTTGTTCGTTTTTAATTGTAATGATCGTTTGCAATGGTAGAGCCGTTCGTGCATTACCCGATGCTGATGCGCCTGATTGTGCCTGAACATGTTTAGCTATTTCACGTGAAAGTGTTATGATAACCACATTCGAACGTGATGTTGCAATAAGATTTAAAGCTGTTCGAGCTGTTAAACAAGTGTCACTCTTCGGAGTTAGAATTCCGCTTAGAACGCTAGAAAAACAAGTTCAGATATTTGCTTTTGTAGAGAAATGAGGAGAAGAGAGGCAAGGATTTTGCATTAAATAAAAATAAAAGCATGCTCGAGGAGCAGGGTGAGGGGGTTAGTAAACTAAAACACACCTTGCACCCGACCGATCGATTGTTAGAACATATTCTCTAGACAAATTAAAGTAAGCAATCCCGTCACCAGTTCGTTTGTTCGGTACGCTACCTGCTTGAGTAGATATTAGGCTGTCTGAAAATCAGTTTCTCTCTCAGTTACTCATCAAGAATTCTCGAAAAAAAAACAACGGAAATCATGTCGATTCTACATACTTGCTCGACACAGTCGAACTGTCACTCATAGCACAGAGATCGAGTAAAGCCAATAAAACTTGTCCAATATCTAAATGCGGCTCCCAAACTGTGTAACCACGACCAATGAGATCGATGGCTGTTCGACGAAGTGTACTGTGTAATAAAATGTGATCGAAATTCGATGGAGATAAAAGACTGGTTAAAATTCGGCCTTGAAAGAATTCATTTGATTCAAAAATCAAATCAAAACCTCATTGGACTTACTCAATTTCATAATCATCTCAGGATCTTCAACTGTAAAACCTTTTGTCAATGTGTTCGATTGTTTGGTTTGTTCAACTTCTTGACCATATCGAGCGCCAACAATACCCATTAAAACAATCGATAGTAATTGTTGACTTTTATACTGTTCATTAACTGTTGCAATCGATGGAATTGCATCCGTATAATCTAATTGAAAAAACAAACAAATCTTTCGATTTTTTGTTCAAATTCAATTTTACAAGACATATCATCCGGATGAATATCTCGAATATCTTGATCATATAAAGCTCCATCGTTTTCTTTACTATACGATTGATTGAATAGATACGACCATTTGGAAACAAAGATTTGCCATGCATCATGATTTTTATGTAAATGATCAAGTTCTTTTTCTAATAATTTTCTTGCTGCATCACGTAACTTTATAACGAGAGAGAGAAAAAAAAAATTAATCTGTTTTTTTTTGAAAATGAAAACGTTCGTACTTCTAAACATAGATCTTGCCAATGTGAAGCAAGAATTTCAATGGATAACGATTGAAAGATTTTCGTTTGACATTGATCAAGCATATCAGCGCAATAGAATTGCAATAATTTACTCCAACCTTCTCGTTGCAAAAGAACGGCTTGTTCATTTTGATCATTTGCTCTTTAAAAGAAAAATCAAGTGTTTTATTTCCAATCGAATCAGTCTCGATCTTACGAATTGTTTATCCACCGATCACAATTCATTAGAATATAAACCATCGTTACTAAACTTAATAAATGTTCAGTATTAAGAATTGATGAATATTTCCATCGCCAATGGTAGACATAGGCATCGATCCGATCTTGTTTTCTATTTTTAAATAAAAGATTAATGAATTAATTCAATTGAATCTTACTGTTTCAATGCATCAGTCTCGCTCGTATCCATTCCGATGAATGAAATTAATGTTGTCGAATGAATTTGAAATGTTTCAGGAACATAATCATATAAAAATTGTTGCCATGTCGGTAAAATAATAGCTAAATGATCGTTCTTACTAAGAATTCCATAGGATAAATATCGATCGGTTTGTTTTAAATTCAAACGTTCCAAACAAGTCTGATCGGCATTTTTATCGAATAACCATGGATGAAGTAATGAGACGAGTAGATTTGAAAGACTCGAAAGAGATGTCGATGTTTGATTTAACTGATTACGAGAATCCATATTCGCAAGTTCAATATATTCTATTTCAAAATAAGACAATGAATTTCTATGTTCGAGACGTTGACAAGACAAAAATTTGAATTACTAGTTTTAATAGCGTGCTGTTTTTCAAGATCAAAGACAATGATTTGACCTAGCAGTTCGAGCAAAGCAATCAATTAATCATGCATACAAAAGAGCAATTCGTTTTATTTAGCTGTTTTAAACTTACTGATTAATTGTAAAAGATCGAAAAGTATGAGCAAAGATAGATCTTCGCCGATATTCGTTTGAAATTGTTGAATCATAATTGGCAAACGATATTCATTCGGTTTGAATGACGATGTGCCCATTAAATCATGACGTGGAACGCCTTGACCTTCGAAAAAGAAAATACCTCAACGACTTTTTTTTTTCTATTTTCGTTTCATTTCAAACCGGTTCTTTTATTTAATCTTCGAATTAAATCGTAATCTTTTCGTTTTTTTGTCGATCGTATTTGCAAATAATGTGTCGATGATGTCGATCCTGTCGTAGGATCATTTTGTAGTTCACCATTAGCCTGTACTAATCTCGGATCATTATACCAATCGAATAGTTCTTCAGCTAGAACTCCATATGCAATTCGATCGAGATTGCCGGTTTCTATTTGCCAAACATATAAACTTCCATCCGAACATTTAATCAATAAAAAATCATCGTTTATTCGCCAACGTAACCCAACAACTGGATACGATTGCCGATTAGCTAACAGAACTGTCTTACGTTCTTTCAAACTTATCAATGATACACTATGATCACTAGCGATTGCACAAACGCAGTATTGAACTTTGACGTTTAACATCGGTGGTGGAATGTGAAAAGTTAGAATTATGCCTGAATGAATGGTGAATGTATGTAATTGACTATTGCTTGCTAAATCCCAGAGACGAATCGAGTGATCCGTACTACCGCTAAGAAGTAATTGAATGTCGTATCGTGTGTATTCACTATGTGGATGAATAAGACTGGTTATGGTTTGATTATGACCGGTTAACGATTGAATTTCGTAGTTTTCTTTAGTTGCATCGGTATTTAATAGGAGATTTGAGATTAATTTCAATGCTGGTAAGATAAAAATTTCTCCTCGATCTGTTCCAAATGCAATTCGATCCATTGTGACCAAATGACAGGAAGCAGTTAGTTTATTAACTTTAGTCGGTAAAATCTACACAAAAAAAAACAAAGAAATAGTTTCTTCTCTGGATAAGTTTTCTTTTACTTTATTTAAAACTTTTCGTAATGTTTGCATATTCGATAAAGTATTGTCCCATGTTTGCGTATACGATGTTGACCAAGTTGGAAAAACATCTAAAGAAGCAAAACGATCGATGATGATGATGATAGAAAGTATTTTAATACCATTTCTCAATGAAAAATCTTTGAAATTAATTTGCCAAATCGAGATATCACCGAACGAATCGGCTCGATAGATTTGACAATGTTTAGCTTTTGTATGACAATAAAAAATCGGTGTTAAACCAAGTGTCTATATAAATCAAATGAAATTCCTGAATCAAATGATTGCTGTCTTTTACCGATTCATTTCCCACGATTAATCGGCATTGCCATTGAGGCATTTGCATATCAGTTTTCTTCTGTTGAGATCGAAATTTCGAATTCGTAAATGTTGCACTGGAATTCAAAGAAAACAACAACGATACATCTTTGAAAGAATTTATGAAAAACAATACTTTTCAGGAAGACGAAAAACATGTGCATAACCTCGAGCTGAAAAAAGTATGACCGAATCGAGCGTTGGAAAATGTCCATTGATCCAATGTTCATCTTTAACCATCTCCTCGTCAGTCATCGTGGACGAACATAATTCAGTAAAATCGATTCCATCAAAAATCTGCCAACCTCGATCGTGAACAATCAACATCATACGTTGACATTCTTCGCATGGCACAATAATCGAACCGAATTGCGTTCGAATTTCTTTGCTTTCATGTTCTTTGAGATCAACTGGAACAAGAGGATTGTTATTTGCAATACTTGTTCCTTCGATATTCGTCTAAATCGAAAAGCAACAAGAAAATAAATGATTTCCATTTCGCAGCACATACATTGGTCGTCGCAGTACGCGGATCAAAAGCCCATAATTTCACACAGCCACTGTCGAGCAAGCCGATTGCAATGATTGCATCTAAACAACAAGGTTTAGCAAAACACAAAAGAATTTCGTTCGTTTCAAACCAGGAGCATTTGCTTTTTGAAAAATAAAAAAAGCTGATATCCATTCAGTGTCAATATGCGACGGTGTTAAAGTATATTTCAATTCCAATGTACGCATATCGTAGATCTGAATTTCGGAATAACAACCGCAGCAGACGAGAAAATTTGTATTTGTTAATTGATAATTGAAACACTACGAACGCATGAGAAAATGATTTTGATATGAAAATCAGTTAGCTGAAAATTTACTTGTGCAGATCGATGTTTAAGATTTGTTCGAATATTTTCAATACATCGACCATCTTCATTATTCCATAATTTAATTTCTCTTCAATTGAATAAAATAGCAAAAATTTGTCAAAAAAAAACAAGAAAATGAATTCTCTACCCATCAGTATCTGAAATGCTAACGAATTGTTCGAGTGTATGTGTCGCTATTGAGCCAATGATGAATGAAACTTGTGTCGTATGACCGACAAGCATCAATCTCGGAATGATCTTTTCGCAAAACAAAAAATAATCTGATCTAGTTTCTTTTTCTTCTTCTTCTTCGTCATACTTTTCGATGATCAGCTAAAATTTTCCAGCAAACAATCGTCCCATCGTATGTTCCAGTAATAAAATCGTCACTTGTCGCATTAATAAATAACGATGTCACAGCTAATGATGGCGAATTCTCTGACCATAATGCAAATGGTAAGATAATTCGCGAATGAAATGCCATGAACCAAAATTGAATTCAAATGCTGACTTATTTGTTATATTTGATAAAATCTATTATCATGAAAAAACAACACACACAAACGACATTTTGTTCGTCGATGATTCATCGATAAATCTGATTCGCGAGAGTATGTTCGCAATAGGCGCTTGTCATTCGATCGTGTCTATCCATTCAGAAAACATCTTTTCTTTTTCTTCTTCTCAAAAAAAATCTGTTCGAGAACATCGATGCTTGCCGTGTGTTTTATTTCGAACACAGAAAATAAAATACCACTGAAAAAAAGTGACGACAAATGCATTTTTCTTCGTTTGTCCTTTCGCGTCGATGCCGAAGTCCATTCGAATAGAAACACACCTCGATAACACAGTGCATCGGTCTGGGTTTGTTTTTTCTAGATTTATATATTGATGAAACACAAATTTCACGTTCAGTACAATCGATTTGACTAACCCGGTGTTTGTACATATTGTTTTTTTCTCCTTTCAATGTTCTGCACTAAACGAGCATTCTTATTATTGAAATATTTGTCCAATTGTTGTCATGTCGACTGTCGATAATTCAGCTCAAGAAGATAATCAACAACAACAACAACAGCAAGTTAGCTCGAGTCGTTCGTCATATATTCATTTATTTGCCGGAGGGTGATTAAATTCAACAACAAAAAAATAATCATTTTGAATTTGTTTTGTCTGTAGACTTGCAGGAACATTTGGTGCCGTTTTAACATGCCCATTAGAGGTCATCAAAACCCGATACCAATCATCGCAAAATTCATTTTTGAAAGAATTACATAATCTAAATTTGAATTCATCGTCAAGTAATACCACGACAACCCGTATTGATCCTCTATCGAATGTGAGACAAAAACGTCCGAGTATAATCGCCGCTTTTCGGTACATTCTCAGATATGAAGGCGTACCTGGACTGTTCAAAGGTCTCGTACCGAATCTAGTCGGTGTAGCTCCTTCACGGTATGATCTTTTTATTCGACAAGTAAAACACGATGAACGTTCAATGATTGTTCTAGAGCGATCTATTTCTTTTCCTATGCAAATACCAAAGCTTTTCTCATGGAATCAATGGAACGTGAAACTCCTCTCGTGCATGTCACAGCTGCAGCTGCTGCAGGTAGGTGTGACTCTTCTTGCCGTTCGTGTATTTCTATGGTTTTGTTTCATTTCTAAGGCATTGCAATGTCGACATGTACGAATCCATTATGGTTCGTGAAGACTCGTCTTCAATTAGATCAAGGGTATTTTTGTTTTCAGTCTTGGAAATAAAATTCGTTTTGAATTCAATGAATTTCTTTAGAAATCTCCGTGCCATAGATGTTATTCGAAATGTTTATCGTGAGAATGGCATTCGAGGATTTTATAAAGGCATAACAGCATCGTATGTCGGCGTGTCAGAAACAATTGTTCATTTCGTAATCTATGAACAAATCAAAGCTCAATTACAAGTCATTCAAACTAATCAAAATCGTTCCTCGGATGATCCTGATTTGTTTAATTTTATGTCTTATCTTTGCGCAGCTGCTTGTTCGAAGTCTTGTGCAAGTACATTATGTTATCCACATGAAGTTATACGAACACGTTTGAGAGAAGAAGGTACGAAATATCGAACGTTTATTCAAACATTGAAAACAGTCGTACGCGAAGAAAGTATGACCGGACTCTATCGGGGTTTATTGACGCATTTAATTAGACAAATACCGGTAAAAATAAACAAAATATGTTTTTGTTTTGCATATTGGTTTTATTTTTAGAACACTGCAATTATGATGAGTACATATGAAATAATCGTTGCTTTGTTTAACCCTAGTTCGACATCGACAGTTGAAGTCACAACAATTCAAACGAAAAAAGTCATTTTAACTCAAGTTGATTCCGAAGCGAATGCTTCCAATGACGTCGAAGTTTAACTCCTTTCCTTTTCCTTTTTTCTGCTTGTTAAAAAAAACAGTTCTCTCTTTCTCTCTCTTTCTTTTTTTATATGATCTTTTCACCGGTGCATCTTCATCTTCTATCTTGCCTCAAAGAATTGAACAGTTTATACATATATATATACATATATAAATAGATGTTTTTTTGTTTGATTGTCAAACTGGTGCTCATTCTTCAAAGTTTTCCATCGTTGCTCCTTATTTTTCTTTTGCTCTCTCTCATATATATATATATTTTGTTCTTTTTTTCCTTCTTTTTGTCTATCAAGATATACATAGATATATTATAATAAAATGATTGACGGACAAAAACAAAATCCGATGAGAATATTTCGTTTTAATTCAATTGAGTCATAATTCGAACGAATTCTTCGTAGCGAATTTTACCATCACAATAAATATCGGCCTCATCGAGCATTTGTTGAGCTTCATCGAACGAAAATTTCTCACCTAAATGAGTCATGATATACATTAGTTCTTCTCGAGGGATAAAACCTTGATAGACAAGAAAAAACAAGTGTTTTTATTACTGAATAGACACGATACGCATACTTTGACCTTCTTTATCAAAAACACGAAATGCTTCAATAATATCGATTTCATCGTCGATTTCATTCGTTAGATCGATTAAAATTTCTAAAAATTGTTCGAAATTAATTCGATTGGTTTCATATCGTTGTTCAAGTTCGTTTAATAATCGTTCACTCGGATGAAAACCAATCGAACGAACAATTAAACCTAATTGATTCACATGAATTTCTCCTGTATGTTCTCGATCAAAATATGTAAATATTTCACGATATTCATCTAATTGTTCAGTTGTATGCATCTCTCTTTGGCAAAGATCTAATTATGCGCCAAAAGAAAATATCGACGATTTTCTTTAATTATCGATATATCATGAAAAATAATAAATCATATGGTTAACGAAATGATAAGAGATAATTTGATGATTTATGGCAAATGATGAAATTTCTTTGAGGACAAACTCGAGTTTTTCGGTGAAAAAAACTAGTTTTTATTTCTTAGTCAATTAATACAATGCGAGATCGATGATTTCTTTTTGCAGAAATGACCTTGCGGCACACCCTCGATTAGTCTATTGTTTGTTTCCAGTCAAATGAGTGTCAAAGAAAAAACGTTTGACAAGGGTTTTGTGTCTTTCTTTCAATCGATTTAATATGTATAACTGCATATAAATAAATAAACTATGTATCGGCGCGTCGCGCACGCTTTTGTGACGTCAATTTTTTTTGTATCTTATCGTAATATGATAGACACGATTCTATTCTTTTCACTCTCTCCTCTCTCTTTTTCGCTTTCGTTATCGATATGTCCTAACTTAATTTGACTTCAGTTTTTTCCTTTACTTAACGTCACTAGTTTCACTCTCTCTCTCTTTCGCGTTACAGTAATGTGTGTTTTTTATAACTGTCTGTTCGTACGTCGAATTGATTTTCGTCGACGTGTGTGTTTGTGGCATATACTTCATCATTTCATTTTTATTTCTCTTCATATATATAAATTGTCTATCTGTTCTATACAGGCATTTGCACACGCGCATGTCAAAGAGATAAGCAGTTAACATTCGCATGACGAGATGGCCAATTGTTAACTGTACTTAACGGTTGTCTCGATCGCGCGATTTTCCGAGTAAGTCAAAACAGATTCGAACCGAATTTGAAATGAGTTTATGATTTTCTTTGTCTTCGAACTAAAAAATGAGTTTTCTAATGATAGGTCATGATATTTATGCATGCTGAGAAACTTGCATATGCTTTTCTTGTACGATCTTGACAGATTGTCAATGGACCTTTTTCTCTCGTCTCTGTCGTCATAATAAGATCGCATAAAGACCATTTACCAATCTCGAACTCAGCAGGCAAAAGTATTTGAACGACAGCTGCCTAAACTCCAACAACTCCTTATTTATATCATTTAGCACACACACACACAATGAGAACTCAGTCGATGTCAAAACATAATGACCTGCTAGAAATTTAATCAGCACATCGAGTTCGAATCTAGATTATCTCAACAAAACAGGAGTTGTTCTTATGTTTCTGTCATTCAATCGACTAGCTGTCATACTCCGAGAAAATTCTCCGTTCTTTTTTTTTGTCTCTTAAAGATTTCAACTTATGCATTCATCAATCATCGAGTTCTGTCTTTTTGCATATCAGCTTTTGACACATCATCATCATCGTCGTTGTCTTGTTCTTCAATACATGCGTAGTATACCCGCTGACAGATACATGTTTTTCCGATTTGTTTGTTACCGCTGAGAGCGTTAATAATGGTAGGATAAATCGGCGTACTCTCATTGTCATTCAATTCATCGATGATATCCATCAGTGAATTAGTCAGTTTTCTATTACATCTCGAAAACAACAATGTTTTCTTGTGCGTATATGCCTTTGTCTGATGCCGATCTATATAATCATCAATCGCATCGAACTACGTTAAAGATCACAAACATGAGAATACATATTGATGAGCGTAGCAAATGAAATCGTATACAGAGAAAATGTTACGAATTTATCTTTTTCTTAATACTTTGAAATATGTTTATTTTTAATTAACATATGTGACAAAAAAAATATCATGAACGAATGGAAATATGATGAGAAAATTGAGATTTGAGTATTATTTTCATCGGAATGAGAGTTCGTTCGATGGTGGGTTTTTTTTTTATTCTGTTTATTACCTTTCAAAAAACTGTCAAGCGTTCGTTATTTTTCGTTCTTCTTCCTCTCTTTGTATATCATTTTGACGTTTTTAGTTACCTTTATATATATATATATATTCGTATCTTATCGAGAAAAAAAAATATATATGCGCGTACATATCCGAAGTGCAAATAGACTTTTTTTTTTGTTATAGTTGAATAAAAGGTACGTCGATGATTTCGTGGCACGCATTTATCTGTCATTATATGATGACAGCTGGGTTAGTCGAAATCGATGAGTATTGAGCAATTGTTTTTTTTTCTCCTTCTCCCTCTCTCTCTCTCTCTGCATCAAGAAATCATCGAATGAGCGGAAGGAAACAGCTGTTTAATCGAATACTAAAATATGCGCTTGAATAGTCAGTTGCTTGTCTGTGCGCCATATCGATTTAGTTTTGACGATGAATAGGTTTAGACAAAGGTTGATACTGTCATTTGCCTTCTTATCATGCGAAGTCAGCTGATCGATTGTGTGGTTGTGGTTCTTTTTCTTTCTTTTCTCGCCCTCGCTGTTTTCTTAATTATTATTGATGAAAAACGAATTAACATTGGCCCAAATCAATTATACTGATGCGTACGTACGTCAAAATGCAAAACAAACAGACAGACAGGCAGCAACAGTAGGAGTAACAACAGTATCGGCAACATTCTCTTATGTAGGCCGATGAGAAATTCGTTGACACAAAGTTAGAAAGAGAAAGAAAGGGGAAACTACTTGAGAATATAATCGATCCATTAGGATATTAAAAACAAAACACACGAACGTACAAAACTTGTTTTCATTATTTGTCGTTTGATCTACGATCAACATTAAGTAAAAAACAAAGGCAACCAAGTGGAAAATATTAGTTCTATTGTCACGATGTATGTATGCTTTTCATCAGCTGAACTTATAATTGAAGTTAAATGGTATTTTACCGGGAGCTCTTTTTATTTTCATTCGTATTGACGTTTCATTTCGATTGAGAGACAGAAAGCGAAAGTGAGATACAGTTGAACACGCCCCAAGGGTGTTTCATGTATTTACTCATAGTGTTGATTTTTGTTTCGTTTGTTCGAGGATGAGAAGTGACATAATGAGTGGATAGCCTTCATCGTCTTTCTCGTTCTCCTCCAGCACTTTCGTTTGTTCGTGCATTCGTTCGTTTGTACGCGTTAACCAATACATAATCAACAACCGGTGACATTTCGGAAGAATGGTCCGTTGGGAAACGCACGTACGAGAATAAATATAGATAGATCGACAACCTTTGCATTTCTTCTCATCGTAATTGTTTTCAACAGTCGAGCAACAAAATCGAACTGTGATGATGATCATCATCGTCTTTTCTTTCTACTCATTTTAAGTGATCCATTCAATTGACGTGCATGATGAATGAAATAGAGAAATGATTCGGAAAATGTTTGTTCATTTTTATTTTGCTCCCTCTCTTGTTAGATTAGATTTTCTATTATTTAGAATTCGCCCTCTCTCTCGCTCTCGTTTTTTTTATCGCTTTCGTAGTTAAAAGAAAACAGAAGTATATACAATTTACGATTGATTTCTTTTCAAGTGGGAAGCAATGAGAGAGAGAGAGAAAATTGCAGAAAAAAAGTATGCCAACAACCAGAACGACATTTCTCGTGTATATATATATATGTAGTAAGATTTTTGTCTCAGTATTCCATTCGTTTATTCATCGAATAGTCGAGCTTTGCTGAGAATCTAATTGTTAATTTCTAAGTTGACAGTTTTGACAACTTCTATCCTTTGTTTCAACGTCGTTTCAAGATTTTCGATCGTTCTCATCGAAAATTCATCATTTCTCTTCTCAGCTGTGATGAAGCATCACATGTTCATATTCTTTTGTTGTCGTCGTGGTTTATTCTCTCTCTCGTTCTCGTCTCGCTCCTTCGAACTTCAATCAAGTGATTGAGTGATTCTCATTTTTTTCCTATTGCGAAATCTTCCGTTAACAGACCTAGAAACAAAGTGAAATGTTTCAAGTATGTTACTGTTTACTTGATCTAATTTCCTTCGAGCATTTCAAAACAACGAAGTTTTCTCCTATTGAATACAATTACAAATCCGTTTCGTATGACAAATTTCATTTTTTTTTTCGTGTCGAACCAGACGCCAAGAAAGAAAAAGGTAACCATAATCCAATTGAAATACAGAACGGAACAATAAAACGTCAAGTCAATATTATAACGAAAGAAAAAAAAAGAGACAGAGAGAGAAATAAAACGTCAAAAAAAAGCGAGAAAGAGAAAGACACTTAAACAAACAAGAGAGAAGAGAGAGAGAGAGAGAGAGAGAGCAACGAGAAAAAAAAGAGATATGTACATGCTTACACGAACAGATAACAAGTCTTGACAATCAGCAGACACACCCGAACGTAAGTTTTCTTTTCTGTTCTCAATGAGATAACTGTCGAGTACTTGTTCATAAGCACCTGTGTTTAATTCTTTTGGTATGTTCGTTTGATCTCAACAGGAAATCTCGAATAAGGTTGAAAGAGAAAGTTATCTGATTGACAGATCAACTAATTCCAAACAATGATAGGAAGAAGAGCAAATCTTTGCTTTCCAATAGTTCATCACCTACTGAGTCGAGCAAATAACCGAGAGATCTTCGTCGAACAGAGCGTTATCTCATTTTCTTTCTTTTTTCTCATCAATCATCTTTAACAACATATACATATACACACACACATTCCATGGCAAAAAAATTCTCCTGCTTCTTTTGCTTTAGTCTGTTAACGGATATTGATGATAGGATATTGAAACAAGTATTTGTTGCTTTCTTTTCTCTTCCTCTTCTTAGTTAGTCTTTAACCATTGATAATGATATGATGATGGATATTTGCAGACAGCTGTTGAGGTGTCTGTTCGACTCCATACGCGTAATTAGTGTTGAAAGGTTTTCTTTTTTTTTCGGTTACTTAGAATTATTTATTTATATTTATTGTATATATACGTATGTATATATGTGTGTGTGTGTGTGTGCGTGTTTTTAAAGAGAAAGAGAAACTAAACAATGAATCTAAAAGCTCAAGGCTTGAGTTAAGACTTTAATTTGAGTTGGAATTGAATTTATCTCATGTAATCTTTCGATATAGATTGTCTTTCATACGTATCCGATCATTTCATTTTCTTTCGTTCGTCTTCACGTTTTATAATTTGTAGTTTAATGCATCAAATGTCTATCTATCTATCGACGATATCTCAATGTACGTATATGTATTTGTTTACGATGATTATGATCAATGAGACTCATCGTATAAGGTGTAAAGACGAGAGGCAGTGATTTTCATATATTGGTTTTGTTGCCTCAAATTTTGATCGATATCATCGACATCGAATAAATCATTTTTGGTGTATCGATTTTTCCTATTCTTTTGACATCCAATCTAAAATGATGTCACACATTTTATCTTTTCTTCGCGTTTTTTTTCTTCTTTGTTCGATCGTTTCATACACCATGTTGTTGATGATGATAATGATGATGACTTGACGAGTGAAATAGAGAGAGAGAGAGCCAGAGAAAGAAAGAGAAGACTATATCAACTGGTACGTCAAATGACGGGTTAATGACAATCGAGCCAGTTCTGTCGTATTCTCGTCTTAACTATTATCATTAGAACAATAAGTAAAGATGTGCAATCGTACGAGAGATGACATCTGCCTTCTTTCGACACAGAGAACTTGATAAGAAAAAACATTAGAAGTACGTCTCGATTTATCTTCATTTTCTTCACTCTACATATTTAGTGATAAGAACGAATAAAACACGTCATTTCTCTCATCAGCTGAGCTTGCTTTCATTCACGAGAAAAGAAACGCACTGTTCTCATCTTGTATTGGGGATGTAATCATATGATTATTATGAGAGATTTTCAAGTCTATCGTATTAGTTTTGAAAAAGAAAATGAGGAGTGAGCGAGACGTTTTACTCTTTCACAGAAAGACGACGACGACAACAACAGAATACAAAAAAAAATCAATATGAGAACCATCTGTATTTGATATTTGACTGTAAAAAGCAAGAGCAAAATCTAAAAAAGAAGAGCGAGAAACGTATCGGACGACACACACGGCACGCATTCTCAGATAGCCTGAGATAAGCTAAAAACGAGAGAGACATTTCTTTTTCTTCTCATTTTTTTTTCTTCTTCTTCTGCTTCTTCTTTCATCTAATGTCGCGCATTACACCTGACAGATAATTTCACATTCAACGTAGAAAAATGATGATATTGTGCATTGTCACTTTTTTTTGTCTTCTTAGTTTTATATACCTATTCGATAATCGTTAATCGAGTAATGACATTTGATTTTACCAATTTATTGTGACAGGTCATTTTTTCGTTTGTCTTTTGCTTATTATACGGTTCAATTATTCGATTTCGAACGTCAATTGAGTTCATTTCATTCTTTTCTTCGTTTTTTTGTTTTATCTATTGTAGAATACTCGTTGTTAACATTTTTTCATTGTCTTATTCATTCGATGATTGATCATTCAAACGAATCATATGCGCATAGAATTCCAACACATTATCCAACAATGACAAACATACTATCATCTTCATATCTATCTCCATCATCATCATCATCCACATCGCCAACATTGCCACCATCATCACCGACAAACAATTCATCGATTCATAATGATCTGTTCTACACTTCATCATCTATCTACAATCATCATTCAGCTGAAGTTATTGTTAGTCCACAACGTTCATCTCTAATGAATTCAGCACATTCATCGTCCTATCATTACAATCATCAGCAAAAACTTCGAACTCGTCCTAGTGAACAATCCGATTCCGATTGTGATCTCGATAGTTCATCGAATTCGATCTTATCGTCATCGTCATCAACAACAAATATTAATTTAACGAATTCATCATCGAAATTAAAGAAACGACGAGCGAATTTACCTAAGGATAGTGTTCGAATTTTGAAGAATTGGCTCTACGAACATCGATACAATGCTTATCCAACCGATGATGAAAAAGCCAATCTATCTCGTCGTGCTGATCTATCGATCAATCAAGTTTGTAATTGGTTTATCAATGCACGACGACGTATCCTACCTGATCTACTGAAAAAAGAAGGTACGGATCCGAAAAAATTCACCATATCAAGACGTTTTTCTCGCGATCAAAAACGTTCATCTCCATCGTCGGCCATTTGTTCGACAAGCGGAGAAAATACATCGACAGATTCAACAGTACTCGATCATTCAACAATTCCACCCGTGAAAATCAATGTTATTGTCGAACGAAGTTCATCACCAACGTCATTAATTCTAACCAATAATTCAAATGTTCTCAATAAACAATCAGCACAACAGATAGACAATTTATCAGCATCGACTGAACCTTGTTGTAGTACGACTACAACAGCAACAACGAGGTCACAATATGTTCTCAAACAGATTCGTGATCCAACGCCGACTGTTATCAATCTAATATCAACAACAGCAACAACAAATTCCAAAAGTCAATCACAAATACGTTCAATATCATCGTCGACTGATTCTCTGTCGACGAGTCAGTCAACTACAAATGGTGGTGATCTTGCCGGTTTTCAACTTCTTGTTGATGTGGCTGTTCGAGAACTACATCGAATACAACAAGGAAATGGTAATAGCAATGGTAATCTAGCACTTCTTTGCAACTAAATCGAGTCCCTGTGTCTTCCTTCAAAACCTAAATAACAACTATGGAATTATATATTTAAAGCAAAAACACACACACGCAACTGAATTCGTCCTAACGTTTGTTTGTTTGTTTGTTTTTTTTGTGTAAACAGTATGTTTTCTTTTTCTTTTTTTTTGTCCATTTTTCTCTCGTTAAAAAGCCCTGTTCTGTCTTTGATCAACATTGTTCACTTTTTCCGATCACTTTTTTTTTGTTTGTTTGTTTGTTTGTTTCGTTTGTTTCTCTCTTTCTCTCTCTCTCTCTTTTTCTTTACGTTCAGGGTCCTTTTGTTTTTTTTTTCTTTTCACATGGTGCTTTATTTAGTTCATAAGATGAGGATTATACAACAAAAAATATATATAAACTTATATATATATATAAATATACAGATGTCCGAAATATGTTGATCTTCTCGAATTCAATATTAGTCTAAAGTGACCTCGATTGTCAATTCAATTAGACGAAAGACAATGAGATCTCGTTGTTTTCTTACCAAACACAAAAGAGCAACGTTTGTTTATATCTCATAGACAATTAAACAGGAACAGAACGATTGTCTTCGTTGTTATTTTTTCGTGTTAAATAGATCAATTGTTTGCTTCGAATTAAAGACGATTCGTCGTTCATGTTTGAAATGTTATCAAGCAGAAATTATTGATGAGAATCGATGAATATGTTTAATCGCGCTACTAGCATGCGAAAAGAGATGATTATCATTTGATCTTCTGTTCGATTGAGTTCAACAATTCATTGTCAAAGAATAAGCTTTGTTTATTTTCGAATGAAATTACAAGTTGATAGAAAAGAAAAACGATTGTGGTTGTTGTTCGTGCTTTTGTTTGGTTCATTAATTTATTAAAATGATTATTTCTTCTTCTTTTTACCTTTGCCTTTCTTTCCTTTTTTGCCTTTTTTATCTTTCTTCTTGCCTTTGCCATCGTCACCTTCTTCTTGATCTTCGAGAAATCGTTCACGTTTTTTACCTAACGGTGTTTTCTTCCACCAGCTCTACAACAAATTCATTAATTCATTCAATCAATCATCATTACCACTCAATTTCGAATCTCTACTTTGAAAGCATCTTCTTCTTCTTTGTAAATGGCATTATGATGTGCCAAGCCCGAGATAAAATCACTCGCTTGCAATGGATGTTTGGACATTTTTGCTAATCGGCGTTCAGTTAACGTTTCAGCAATCGTATCATGAATATGTCCGGGTGCATACGAATCCGAGAGTTTAGCTAATGAAGTGACATCAAGTGCTGGCGTTATGATGCCGCCATATTTCAGAATCAATGTTTTCCATAGAACTAAACATCGAATTGAATTTGTGTTTTGGTTCGAACAGAGAACTTACGTAAACGAGTGCCGTACTCAGGTCGAGGAAGAAGGATAACACGTGAGAATACTTTCATCATGGGTTTGACAACACCTTGATACGGTTCATGAGAAATTCCGACTAAAAGAACACGATCGCCGGGTTTTATCGTTTTGAGCCATTTGGGAAGTGCTTTTGCTAGACGTTTTGGTTCGAACTAAATAAGTCGATTTGTAAAGAAGAAATTTGATTTTGTGCATCTTTCTACTTGTTTTTCTTCGGGTTTTAATTTCTTTTTGAATAATTTTTCACAATCACCAATAAAAATCACTGTCGGTTGCAATGCTTTACCAACCTACAAGGAAACATTCGAGTTCTCTCAAATCGATTTTTTTCTTCATACTTTTGAACACAAATGCATCAACATTTTAATTCCTTCTTTTTCTCGATAGGTTTCGAAAATATTCTGCGGTGATATATCGAATAGATTCGCTCCTAATTCATTGACGATCGCATGCAAAAGCATATGTTTACCACAACCACGAGGACCACAGATAAGCAAACCTTTGATTTGCGGAGCAGTTTCATGAACTTTTTCTGATCCTAGATTATGATTCGAAGAGTAATTCGAATTTTATTTGAGTTTTTTTTTTCGAACAAACCGAAAGGTAGAATGCCGTAGAGAGCAGTCAGCTGTTTCACATCGTACATAGTCGGCATGGGCTCATGTTTGGCTTGTCGAATTAAACTTGGGAGATAATTGAAATCTCCAATGAAATCATTGAGTGCAACTTTCGGTGGTCGAATGATAATTCGATTCATGACGAGTTCTTCGTACAATGATTCGATTGTTCGATCTGGTGTGAGATCTTTTTCTTTCTTCTTCTTCTTCTTCTTTCCTTTCTAAACATCATACGAAACGAAAACGTTCAATTGTGTTTTTTTTTCTCAATTGATTGTCAAGATCGAGTACCTTCTTCTTCTTTTTCTTCTTTTTCTTATCTTTCGTTTTATCAATTGCCTAAAACAGACAACAACAATCGAATAACTAACAATCAATCATTCACTTGTAATCATCAAACCGTTTTAAGATTCTTCAATTCTTCTCTCATCAAAGCATCAACTTCAATTCTCACTTCATCAACTACTTCAACTCGTTTTTCTTCTTTGATTATTTCATTATCATAATTCTGTTCGAAATTGTTACTCTCATCACGAGTTTCCCAAATACCTAACGGCAAAAAAAACACATTTTCCTAAACATAAACTCAACGATCAACAAAACCGACTTTGATATTGTTCAGTCGATGGTTTGACCATTTCGGTAACGAATTGTGATTCCGGCAAAGTCCAACCCTCGTCATCATCCTACGAGAAACGAAAACATTTGTATTTCGTTGTAAATAGATTTGATTTACATACGCCTTTCTTCTTCTTCTTGCCTTTTTTACCTTTCTTTCCTAAAATGTTCAATAAACGAAGTTCGAATGAATTCAAATCGATAGAACACATCATACCTTTCTTCTCCTTCTTTCCTTTCTTGCCTTTTTTCCCTAGAAATCGAACAAACTCAATCGATATTCAGCTCTCAACACTCTTACGAACCTTTCTTGTCGCCTTTTCCTTTGCCTTTACTTTCCATTTTCTACAAAGAAAACAAACAAAAAACACTCTCAAATCCAATTTTGATTCATTGACTCACAGCGTCTAACTCTTCTTGAATTTCGTCGGGACTTTTCTTGGCAAAAATCGCGTTCGAACCTCCATCATCTTCATCGGGAAAATCCGGAAATTTTTGCGTTACATTTCTAATTAAATCAAAACAAAGTCAACAATTCCATTCTCGGAATGATCGTTCATTTTATCTACCTGCATTCGATAAACCACTGTCGAATTTGATCTTGTAATCGTTCTTTCATGTCCGGTCCTTCGGTTTGTTTGATTTTCTCTTTCGTCGAAATCAACGCTTGCTGATAGCTGATCTCGTGTTTCTCTTGGCGTTTTCGTCGTTCGTCTTCATGAGCCCGAACTTCGGCTAGCAAACGTTTCAATGGATCTTTATGAAATGTTGGCATTGTCATTCCTAAGAACATATATTCTTCGTCTCGAAATTTCTTCGCTTCTCGTCGAACGACATGTCGTCGATAGTATTTTTGAATGATTGTCGCAGCTAAACTTCGGTCCATTTTCGATTCGCCCATATTAGCACGTTGTCGAGCTCGTTGATCGTTCAAACGTAGCTCTCGAATTTGTTTCGCACGTAGTCGGCCTTGTCGTGCTCGTTCATGTGACTGAATAATCCTAATTGCATCGTCCATCGACATTATCCCGGTTGTATCAGGCTTTTCATTATCCAATGTCATTCGAGCGAGAATCTGTCCGAGTAAACGTTCACGTTTCTCGATCGCTTGTGCTCGTTCGAGAACGAAATAATTCGGAATTGGAATATCCAAATCATTCTAAAATCATAAACAGTCATTTTCTCTTTTCGTTTTGCTCAAGTTCATACAGGTGTTAATTTCAAATCGGCGAGTATATCATCGAAATAATGATATTCCGAATAATCCATACTGATCATTTCATGTTTGAGTTCAAGTATTCGGCCCATACAACCATCGAGAACTGTTCGAATGAGACGACGTTTTTGAGGATGAACGATTTGGTCGTAGCATTGTTCGAGTTTTCGAAAGATTTGAACGTATTTGACAAACATGGTAGCGACTAATTGAAAGGCAGCATTGATATCCTACGAAAACGACAAAGTCAATCAACATTTTCAACGAGAAAAATCAGTCGACAGACGTTCTCCGGTGCTCGAGGTTGAGCTGGCGTTTCGATACCAAGCATATCGACCATGGCAATCTGCGCGTCTTGCCATTGTTTGTTATACGAACTAAAATATTTTCATTGTTTTCTTTTTCTCTTGATTTTAAACAATCTTACATATGTGACATTGTTTTATTTCGTTTAACAAATTCTCTTCAGCATATATTTACATCTATTCTTTCATTTTTTAAGAGTACGTCTATAGAAACAAACCTCTCGTTTGATGTTTTTTAAATGCATAAATGTGTTAGACGAAAGAACACAATCGAATAGAATAAAAAAAGTGTAATGATTCCGATTGATTCGAAAAAACGGAAAATATTTTTCTACAACAAGGTTGTTTCATAGGTTTATCTATCTATTTCGTACTTTAAAACAAAAACTAATCATCTCATATTCGAATAAATACGTGAATATAAAATAATTAACACATTGGGAACTTTTGTAATTAAATCAAACGATGATAAGAACTTGTCAGACGGAAAATGCACGATTTGTCCTCGGAATAAAATACATAGTTAATCACGGTTAAAGAATAACGAGCAAACAGCGTTCTCAAATCATCATCATCTTGCTTTTCCTTTGTGTAAAAATTCTGCATATGCTCGTATTCAACTAAATTTTTGATAAGAATATCTCATGCACAAGATCTCCTTTTCTTCTTCGTTTTACTCAAAGAATTTGTCCTTGACTACAAAATGATACTAGTTAATTATTTGTCAATTTTAGAAAATGTTATTGAAATTCAATGTCATCGATTGTGTTTTTTCTTAATGAAAACTTCAAGTCACAAGTTTTTCACTGCTCAATTATGTTGAACATAAGAATCTCATTGACAATGCGTGCATGTCTCTTTTTTTTGTTTCTGAGTCAAGTTGTTCATCGTTGTGGGACAAAAAAAGAACAGAACGCGTTGATCCTGAAGTTTTCTTCTTTTATTTCTTTGCGTCAGAATTTCTTCGTCGTCTTTTTTCTCCTTCTTTTCTAATCTACGAAGGTTTTTCACACTCACACTCATTCGGCTCGTTCTGTCGGTACTTTTTCGAAGTCGTTTTTTATTTTGCTCTTTTTTCTTGTTTTTTTTTTTAAAAACAAAAACCCTAGTCCACTCCTTTTTTCCCATGCTAGCATAACGAAATATCTGAATACGAGTTTTTTGACAAAAAAAATAATATTTTTTTCTTTACTTTTTGTGATAAGAAATCGGTCTGTGTTTAGTCATTCACAATTGAATACAAAAAAGAACGAACTCGATCTAGTTTTTTTTCTCTTCTTCGTGTGTCAAGTTCGTTCTATTTTAGGACAGTTTTATGCAGAGAGTGATGAACGAAGGTAAACAAACGATTCATTTCCTTCAACGGTTCAATCGAATCCGACGTTTTGTTTTCCTTTTCAAGTAACCAATGAAAACGCAACAGCCGATAATAATCCCGAAGTTACGCCGAGTAAAAAACGAAAACTACGACGAGATAAAACTATGATCGAATCGTCGATCGATGCACTTAAAAACGAGCAAACAACAAAAAAATCAGCAAATAATATTTCAATTGATAAACGACCGTTTCCATTTGGTCAATGGTAAAAGAAAAGAAACAGATTTCGAACTAATGCATGTGTAAGTGCTACCTTTTTTTAGTCGAGTTTGCACTGACAAAGCTACGGGAGCTCATTACGGTATTCCGACATGTGAAGGATGCAAAGTACGATTTATTTGACTTTTCTTTTGTTCAGAGAGAAAAAAAAACAAAAGTCGAACACTTGTTTCAGGGCTTTTTCAAACGAAGTATTCTTCGAAAGGAAAAATATCGTTGTTATTTCGGCGATAAATGTATCATTGACAGTCACAATCGTAATCGTTGTAAATCATGTCGATTTCAAAAATGTTTAAACGAAGGCATGTCTGTCGAAGGCGTCAAAATGGGCCGAATCCCCAAATTAGTCAAAGAAAAAGCTCTTGCCGAATGCATATCATCAAGTGTCGAAAACGATGATCCCACTGAAATATCATCAAACGATTGCAGACAAATGCATAAAACATCAACAACTACTCTACTCGATTTTTCCTTGCCTATTATCGACGAACATTCGCTGTTTGCTGACTTAGACGCTGTACCTATTGATAGTCAGCTGAATTGTCACACGCCTCCGCCATTTCCAACGACGATCACCTTGTCGAATTATCACACGTATGAGCTGCCAGCTAACTTCACTATTGATGAGACAAAACAAGAAATCGATGATGATCGAATTGTTCAATTGAATCCGTCGGCACTCTCGCATTATATGCCGAATTGTGACGAACATTTTGCGACGAATGTCATCGAACGTATGAAAGTAATTGTACAAAAAATCTCTCATCCAACATCGACAACACAATTGGACTACGAAGAATCGTCGTTTATTCGATATTTACGTTGGAAAATGTTCGATCTAAGTAACACGTACAACGGCCGAACGAGACAACTTGTCGAACGAATGCACAGCATGATTCGATTGAAAGTCGATGATTATCCAGGTAAATCATCATCGTTACAAGATGTTTGGGCTGGATTAACAGGTAGAGTGAAAAATCAAATGAACAAATTTCGAGTCATATCAATTCGATTTGTTCAGATGCAATACCATTTCATGTGAAAAATCTTATTGCTTTTGCACGAGAAGTTCGTCGATCGATAAAAACAACAAAAAATGATTGATTTCGAACGCATTTTTCAGATGCCAGCTGTCAATGAAATTGATCCGGAAGATTTCCATCGAATCATGAATAATCGCCTATTCGATTTCTGGCTCGTAGGAATAATTCTCTTTCGAATTCAAACTATTCGATTCGAGTTGATTTTTAGATCAAACATGCGCCATTGATATGCAACAACGAATCGTACATGATGTTGCCCAATGGTCTTCAATATACTCGTGATTGGATGATGAAAATCATGGGTCTTGACATGGTTCAGACAATGTTCGAATTTGCGAATAAATTTAATTCATTGGGCTTGACACAAGAAGAACATGCGCTCATATTTCCTACTGTGATTTGTGTCAAAGGTTTTTCAAAGGACGAAGAAGAAGATTTTATTCATTGATTGCCGTTTTTAGACGAATCATTGAGTGATCAAGAAACTGTTCGAAGTATTCAATGTGGTTTTCTCTACGCACTCTACATACAAATGTTAACAACACGTACACAATCGCATGCCAAAGCAATCTTTCGCAGTTTACTTCAAGTAATTCTCCTCGAAATTTTTCGAATTCAATCGAAGATTTTCTTTTTTTGAAAGATCTTTGCCTATTTACCATTATTAAACGATTTACAAGAGAAAAAAGTGGGCGCACTCGTTCCGCCAAGTAAGTTCTCGTTGTGTTTTCGTTTCTTTATTGTTAAATTTCATATGCATCGTATAATATCGCTTTTATTTCATGCACATAGTTAACACTAATCATCGTAACCTTGTCACGCTTCGTCGTTTTATGTATGATGTTCTCTTGATAGAAAATGATGGTAGTTGTTGTTGCTGTTTGAATTGCTTTGCTTATTCTTTTGTTGAATTCAAAATTTCATTGATTTATTCATTGGATTTGGATTTTTATTTTAGGTACCGACGATGATTTGTGAATATCTCAATGAAACAAAAATCCGTTCTTTCACCGTTCTTTTTTTTTGTATGTTCCTTGTATCTGTGCGAATATGTATTTATGAAACACATTAGTAAAGAAAAGAAAATAAAACTTTAAAAAAAAGCCTTGAAAAAGAATATGTAACAAGCTGTTACATGTCTAGTTTGATTGGTAACGAAGCTAGGATGAGAGTTAGAAGTATGTAATTGTTTCTTTTTCATTCGATGTTGATATATATTGAATGGCTAGCCAAACAAGCCAAGCAATTGTTAGGCCGAGATCGATGAGAATGAGAATAATAATAACTAGCCGACCGATATTTCGTTGTTTGGAACATGTAGAAAGACTTTTTCTTGGCGAATATTGTTCGATTAGCTGAATATTTGATAGAGAAAGATTCCGAAAGGATAGATATTCGATTGTATGTGTTCGTTGACAGTAAACGAGATAATCGTGTGTAGTTGAATTTAAAGAATGAATTGAATAGATCGTTTGAGTTTGATTGTATTCGAAGAGAATGAGATATTGTTTCGAATAGAGATAGATTTGTTGTGCAGACCAATCGATAGAAAATTGTCGAGCTCGACCGAAATTGATGATATTTGTGTAGAATTGACATTGAGAGGTTGTTAAATGACATATGTAGATTTCGTAGGGATCGGTTTGAAATAAAATCCAAATTAATTGAACATTTTCATCGATTAGATATTTTAAAATCTTTGTATTATTTGGAAAATTAGTCAATTGAATTTGTTTGATTGCTGATGAAGATGACGACGATGATAATGGTAAAGAATAGATGTTGAGAAGATGAGTTTCGATATTTAGTATATATAAATACTGTTGACTAATACCGAGATAATCAGTTGATGAAACGAGTAAATTCGTTGTTGAAGACACGCTTTCAGTTGGATTTAATGTATAAACTTTCGAATTATCTAACGAGAAAATGACTGTATTCGTTTTTCGATGAACGACAGCCGATTCGATAGTTTGATTCGATTGAGTTTCGAAGAGAAGACTTGTCGATTGAAAATCAAAGAGAAGAATCTCGTTCGATGAAACTAATAGAAACATTTCCTTGTCACATTGACAGACAATCGAAAGAATGAATTCGATGAAGATGAAAAATCTCAAGTACGCTGACATAATCATCGTGTTCCTTCGAATGGTGAAAATCGAATACGAAGGTCGGAGATATTTTCTTATCGAAGACCTTTATTTATTTTTTTTTGTCTATGCCAAAGACATTTTCTTTCGACTTTTGAAGGTACTAATGTCGTCATTAATGAATAAATTCGATATTGAATATCGAATTCATTTTCTCGACTGTCAACCGAATTCAATTCGACGTTCGTTGAACGATGAAAACGTTTTTGCACATTTATATCGAGCGGTAGCAGCCGAACGAATTTTTCAATTCGATCGAACTTATCAACGAGAAGAAGCTGATCGAGTGACCGACATCGATCAAGTGTCTGTCGAATCTTCGCCTGAAACAAGTTCGATTCCCGACGCACCACCTTTGCCACCGTCATTCGACCTGGCAATTCAATCAGAAAAACAGAAGAAGAACGCTGCATCGTTGTCAATCACTGATTCAGAATCACTATGGGCAAATGTTTGCTTTTTCTCGAGTGGAAATAATGTCGCAGTCATGTTTTTTTTCGTTTTAGATTCAAACGCAAAATCTCTCGAAATATTTCGATAGTAAATCGACAAGTATCAAATCGATGATAAGATTTTGTTTTTTATCGTTTTTTATTTCAAATAGAATGTCCCACATCAATCAATGAGTCAAGGAGCAAGACGGCGGTACTCGGTAGTCGAAAAGATTACAACCTCGGTAAAGTCATTAGATTCGTATTTTTTTCTTTCGCCGAAAGACGATACTTAGTCTATTTATGTACACCTTTTCATTATTTTTTCTTCACGAATCGAAAGAAAACCGAGATTTATCATGCAACTTGAGTCATATAGCATTGAAACGAAAAAGAAAAAACAAATCAATACGATTTCTATAGCAAAATAATTTCACGAATCGAATCGAGAGCGAAAGAAAAGAGAAAAATAAAGGTGAGGAGAGAGAGCAAGAAATGTATAAAGTCCAATGTTTTTTTGCATTTCGAATTGATACTTTGTTTTTCGTTTTCTTACCTGCGTCTAAATGAATGAAAATACATTTTCAAACGATATATTCGATGACTATCTTAACGATAATGAAGCCAATCGAGACTTGATGAGTTGGTGTGCAAATCCCGAATTTGTGATGAATTCATTCCGATCGAATGAACCATTTCATGAATCTATCGATCACGAAGCGGCCGCACAAATCGATTCTTTTCAAGATGTCGATCAATCGTCTTATGATCAGTATCCATCCAATATGATAGTACAAGACGATTTCTTGAATGACGAAGAGTTGATTTTTGATCCACCCCAAGTACCATCATCGCCTAACTGGCTGTTTGGTAATGAAGTACAACCAGCTGTGGTCAATACACCTATATCGTATCCGATTCCTTGTGAACCGGTTATTGAATGGAAAAAGCCTCAAATTAAAAAACCGATTCGAGATGATTTCGATCCAAATGACTTTCTAATAATGGATGAAAATGGCAAAGCACGTAAAGCATTATTGTATGAATTTCTGCGTTTTCTCTTACTAAATGGAAAATATTCGCATATTGCGCAGTTCGTCGATCGACGCCGAGGTATTTTTCGATTTGTCGACCGAGAAAAGGCCGCTAAACTATGGGGCTTGGCCAAAGGTCGTAATGGAACATCAGGTAAAATTCTTATTCAATATTTCGAAAAACTTAATTCAAATTATTTCATTTTTCTTTAGAAATGACTTATGATAAGCTGGCTCGTGCTATTCGCATGTACTATCCAAACAAAGTCATAAGTCGAACTCCCGGTCGTTATACTTTCCGTTTCGATGTTGGATCTGGTTTTAATGTGACCTGGAATTAAAGTCAACAATGAACTTTTCTATCTTTTTTTACTCGATAATACACTGGACTGTATTTCTCAAATTCAAATCCCATGATTTTTCTTTTCTGTCGTTTGTTTTTACATATTCTACGCTGGACGTTGCGTCGTACTGTGTACATTAACGAATAGATTCGTATTCTAAAAATAGATTTTCTATACTCATTTTTTTTTCCAACATACGTAAAAGAAAAAATGACGAATTACTCATCGAATGAAATGAAAAACATGACTAAATTACATGTTTACTTGTCTTGTAGGCATTATACTAACCTTTAATAAACAAAAACCAAGTGAAATTGTCGATTCGATTCGAAATTTTCATTTCGATTCTATTTCTCTCGAACTCGTCGAACATCTAATCAAATATTTGCCCGACGATATTGAGGTAATTATTTTCTGATGACTCGACATTTTTCGAAAGAGAACAAACTACTGTTAAAAATAATCTATGTATATATTCAAGTATCAAAGTATTAACAAAAACAAACGAGTCATACTCTATTCCTATCGATAATGCTTGAAAAAGAGAACTGCGCAATAGTCTCTTTCAAAAGAAAAAGAAACAATCTCGAGTATTTTTTTTCTAAATAAATATAAACTAGATCAAGAAATTTCAAGAATTATCTATCGATAAAAATGATTTATCATCTACAGATCGTCTCATGTACGAAGTTAGTCGATTCACTTTTTCGTTTAACAACAAAAATTACTCATAGATTATTCAAATTCCTTTCTATATCGAACGATTGACAACCATTAAATATCAATTAACATTTCCGGATACTGCAAAGCTCTTGTCCGAACAAATCGAATTAATCAATCAAGCTTCACAAGTTCTACATCAATCGAAAGAAATCCCTAAACTTCTCGAAGTGTGTTCTCATTCGAATGAAAATTTTTCGTTTAAAATTTATATTTATTCAGGTAGTTTTGTCAGTAATTAATCATGTGAATTCAACTCCAACACATCGTTTACTCACACTTGACGATCTGTCTAAAGTATAAAAAGAGAAATTTTCCTTGTTTTTTTTTGTCTTATTTATATTCTTAGGTCATTGAAATGAAAGCACCGTCAACACGAACACCTCTCACAAAAATCATCTCTCAAATTTGTCAAGATCGTCATCCTGATGTATTCGATCTCAAACAAAATAATAAACTCTTCTTATCAGCTAGCAAAAGTAGGCCATCATTCATTATTTGATGTAATTTTTTTCAATTTTTTGGTTTAGTTGATTTAGATAGTATAAAAACTGAACTCGATCAATTAAAACAACAACTTCAAGTAGAAAGTTTCGTCGTTTGCTTGTTTTCCTTCTGCTATCGTGTTTTTTTCCGTTCTAGCAAATTCAACAATCGATGAATAACTTCAATGAGAATCGATCGTTGAGAGAAAAATTCGTTTTCGATTGTGACCAAACATTCGCTGTACTCGTTCAAGAGTATCAACAAACGATCGATCGATTTCATCAGACAGTAGCATATTTAACAAATCAATCGATCGCATCGACAAAATTTTTCTCAATTTTTTTTCATTTAATTTCATCATTGCAAATTGAAAAATAAAAACATGTTTTCTTCTTCTTCTCATTCTCTTCTTTTGTTGCAAATGGAATTAGCTCAAATAAACAATGATAAAATGTTCGTCAATGCGAACTAATTGCTTTCAGTTGATAGCTACAGACACACGCGCAAAATGGTTCTGACCGGCGATCAGATCTCTGTCTGCTTTCAAACATACTGGCAAATGTGGTACGAAGAAATTGCGAGATCTAATTTCGAGAGTTTCGTTTTTTTGCTTATTCACGAAGGTTGACAAATGGCCTGTCCGGTTTGTTATTCATGGGCATTCAAATCGGTAGAAATGATGGAGATTGTTTGAAATATCAAGAAATCATATTTGTTTCCTATTCGAAGGTATTGCGGCGTTTTTTCTAATGAAATTTAAAGGAAAATCAAAATCATCGAGTTATAAACAAAAACGAAATAGCACATCGAGCACGCGACGAATTGTTAGTCCGACTGATATCGATACGAGAGAAGACTCGTGGGTTGAAACATCGCCACGACCTCAAACAACCGATAAACATTCATCTCGTGGCACATCAGCTGCATCAGGTCTCATTCTTGATTAGTTCGAAGAAAAAAAACAGCAAATCTCTATGTTTTATTTTTATTTTACAGACAAAATCCCCGGTGCAAATGAAGACAATGAACAGTTCGCTAATGGAACACTTCAAACAATCAATGGAGCACGCGGTCGTTACAATGCCGAACCATTAGAAATCAACGAACAACTATCCGAAATAGCTCAACGTTGGGCTGAACAGATGGCTCGTAGCGGCAAATTAGAGCATAGTCCAACAGAATGGCGTACGTTTCACGGACAAATCCTCGGTGAAAATTACGCCGCATCATTTCAATCCGAATTAACCGGTAAACAAAACCAAATATTCCTTGTTTTCAGACAAATATTTTCTCGATTTCAGCTGAACGAATGGTTAAGAAATGGTTAAAAGAAGGCAAACGTTACATGTTCGGTTATGATGGTCGAAAAGATACTGAAAATTTCACACAATTAGTCTGGCGTGCGTCACAAGAAATCGGCATTGGTCGTGCAAGATCAGAAGATGGCAATTGGTGGTATGGTTGCGTTGTTTTCGATCCGCCAGGAAATATACCTAATCAATATGCACAAAATGTTTTCTTACCTCCTACATAAACAATCTTGAAAATTGACTATTTTCTCTTTCTATTTTCTTTATTTTTTATCTCTTCAAATAAAAATCAATTCATGCAAAAGATATCATTTTTATCCCCATTTAAAAATTGCATGAAGAAGCTTTGGATTTGACTTTAAATTCGATTCGAGGTAAGTTCGTGATACGGAATGTTGAGAGAAAACTTCGAGGAATTTGTTTATTGCACGACGGCATTCATAAGTCGATTGACATTGATTCAGCAAATGTCGAACTGGTTCCGCATCTTGAATGACTGCGTCCCACCCAGGTTCATCTGGTACTTCCCATAGATGGTTATTAAAGAGAATTTTTTGTGTTGTAGGTCGAGGCATTATCGTTGGCAGAAAAAAGAGCATACACAACACAGACGAATTCATATTGACTAAAAGGAAAGCGACGTACGGTTATTTTATCGGAGTAAGTTTTTTTTTCTTGTCAAGTGTAAAAAAACCTCGACAAATATTTATATGTCAATTGATCCAGTTCACCTACACATTAAATTCGTTGTCGGTTAATCAAAATGATGTAATCGATTCTTTTTTTGTCAGGACGAGTATGAAGCATTCTTTATTTTATCTGGGTGATCAATATTATTCACGCACGTTTAATTCCAATGCAAATAAAAACAATGAATTCTGTATATTTGTTAATCTACTATGACGACTGATTGTATATTTTTAGAAGTCAAATGCGACGGATTTAAACATCGTTTAGTATAAACTGTTTATGAAATCTGAGTTTTCTTTTTAATAGCATAAGCATAATTAAATCAAAAAATCAATTATTTTTTATTTGTAGAAAAAGAAAACGTCTGTCTTTTTACGTCGAACTTCATGACTCATGCCCATCTGCGACATTCCTCGTGGACTTTACTTTCTTGTAGTGTATCCGAGTTTGTCTCGTTCTTTCGAGGCTGTTCTCTTTCTTTCTTTGTCATATATGCGTGTGTGTATTGGTTGTGGTTCGATTTTCTCCATGACTATATATACACCCTCGCGTAAAGAAAATCGTCAACCGAATCACTTTGGAAAAGTATTTTTACAATTCAACATTCTGGTAAGTTTAATAGTGGACTGGTTGAGAGAAGAAAAGAACTTGTTCTTGTAATTTCGAATATTCGGTGGATAGTTAATGTTGCGATGTCTTTCCGATGCAATAAACAAGGCCTTCTTTATCGTTTCTAATTAGCCGTCTTGCCTTTTCTCTTTTCTTTTTCTGTTCGACGAAATTGTATATGCACTTTGTACCTTCTCCTTTCTCGTTCGATGTTGTGATACTGTATTTACAATAATAAAGAAAACAGTGGTAAAGATTATCTGTAGTACCATATGTGGGCATGTATTTTCTTGTTTTTTTTTCTGCATCCTGTTACTGTATGATATTATGTCCTAAAGTACGATAGGTCATGAGTTGATTTATAAATAGACTTCAACAATTTAAGAGGTCGAAGTACTGATAAAAAGAAGTACGAAATAAACATTGGGATGTGTGTGTGTTGGTGAGACGATTATACGAGTACTTTAACCCCGACAATCATTTTTGTCGTTCTGTACTATTGTTTATTCGTTGAGAACTAATGGGAAAACGTGATTGTAATTCACCAACGCAAAAATAAGAATATAATAGCCAGTAATATAATCACAGCTGTTGAAATCGTGTTCTATTGATTTTTTTTGTTTATCCCTCTGTCGAAAATTATCTTAATTCAAATTTTTTGAAGTCGGTTATAAACAATTACTGTAAATAGGGGTTTTTATTAACGATTATCAGTTGACAGATTTAGTAACCCTCGATGGTACCCACTCATATGCGAGATAAACAAGTCTGTAAACAAATCATAGAAAGTTCGATATATTTCCCCTCAAAATGTACTCAAAGACAGAAAAACAAGCAGCCTCTCCCCTTTTTCTTCCTCTCTCTTCTCGGCGAGAGATCTATATATATATCCGGAATAATTGTACGTTTACTCATAAATACATTTTTACATAGTCAGGTAAGAACGAACGCAATTACTTTTTTTTTCTTTTTCAACTCGAAATATTCGAATAAAATCTTATGATTATATATTTTTTCTTCGATTAGAAAAAAAAACAGCAACAACAATGGAAAGTTTTGCTAATGCAAACAATTGTCTCGATGGTTTACCATTGAAAATTCGCGAATATGTCGAAGAAAAAATCAAACTTTGTCAACCAACCAATTTCCATGTTTGTAACGGAAGTGACGAAGAAAATCAACAATTACTCGACGCTATGGAACAAGCTGGCGTCATTCGAAAATTGAAAAAATATAAAAATTGGTACGAACAACTCTCTTTTTTCAATCGAATCGATTTTTGTCTTTCAGTTATATCGCTTCAACAGATCCACGAGATGTTGCTCGTGTCGAATCACGAACAGTTATCTGCACTAAAAACATGAATGACATCATTTCAACACCACGATCTGGCTTTCCCAAAGTCACAGATCCAAATATACCAGCTAACCTCAAACAAACACCATTGGGCAACTGGTTGGATACAGATGAAATGTTAGAAATTCTCGAGAAACGTTTCTCTGGTTGCATGCGTGGTCGAACACTCTATGTTATTCCGTACATGATGGGCCCATATTCAAGTCCGTATTCGAAAGTTGCTGTTGAAATCACCGATTCACCGTATGTCGTTGCATCAATGCGTATTATGACGCGAATGGGCTTGCAAGTATTCAAAGAATTGAAAGAAAACGATGGATCGACAGTTGTTAAATGTCTTCATTCGGTTGGCGTGCCTTTGCCAACAGACAAAAATGTTAATCCCATATGGCCTTGCAATCCTGAACAAACATTAGTCACACATTTTCCCGAACGAAATGAAATCATTAGTTTCGGCAGTGGCTATGGAGGAAATTCATTGTGTGGAAAGAAATGTTTAGCATTGCGAATTGGAAGTACTCTTGCTAGACGAGAAGGATGGTTAGCTGAACATATGCTCGTAAGAGAAAGATTTGATTCTTTGACAAGAAATGTTTTTTTTTTCTATTTGCGAATTCAGATTATGGGAATTACAAATCCAGAAGGTGTTAAAAAATATTTTGTTGCTGCTTTTCCAAGGTACGGAAAAGAAAACAATCTTTTTCGAAGAATTTCTTATTATGAATGGATTTTTGTTTAGTGCTTGTGGAAAAACGAATTTATCTATGCTCCGTCCTAAAGGACTTCCTGGTTACAAAGTCGAATGTGTTGGTAAGCATAGAACCGATTTTGTTGGCTGAAGAAAAATGAAACGTTTAGGTGATGATATCGCTTGGATGCATTTCGATGATGAAGGTCGTCTCCGGGCTATTAATCCTGAATTTGGATTTTTTGGTGTCGCACCTGGCACAAGCAAATCAACAAATCCGATTGCCTTAGGTAAACATCACTGAAAAAAATGAATCATTTATTCATTTCGAGTTTAGATATGGTTCATGAAAATACAATTTTCACAAATGTCGCTGAGACAAGCGACGGTGAAGTTTATTGGGAAGGTATCGGCGAAGAAATCGATGGTTTACATGAAACATCAGTTCGTTCATGGAAAAATAAACGATGGTCAATTGATCTCGGTGAACCAGCTGCTCATCCAAACAGTCGGTAAGTTGACTCTAAGAGAAAAAAAGTCCAATAAAATTCGACGATTCATCTTTAGTTTCTGTACTTCAATCAAACAATGCTCAATTCTCGATTCCGAATGGAACAGTTCTCAAGGTGTTCCAGTTGAAGCCATCATCTTCGGCGGTCGTCGACCCGTCGGCGTTCCTCTCGTCTACGAATCGTTCAACTGGCAACACGGTGTTTTTATCGGTGCATCGATGCGATCCGAAGCCACAGCCGCAGCCGAATTCAAGGGCAAACAAATCATGCACGATCCATTCGCCATGCGGCCATTCTTCGGCTACAATTTCGGCAAATATCTTTCTCATTGGCTCTCGTTTAGCAAACGATCCGATTTGAAATTGCCGAAAATCTTTCATGTCAATTGGTTTCTCAAAAGTAAACAAACAAATGCATTTCTTTGGCCGGGCTTCGGCGACAATATCCGTGTCATCGATTGGATCTTTCGACGTTTGACAACGAACGCAGATGAACAAGCTGCAGCTCGTCAAACGCCAATCGGCTTAGTTCCCGATCAAAGTAAATCAAATGGCATCATTGGTGATGTTCATCCAGATTTATTAGAAGTCGACAAACAATTCTGGCTGAATGAATGTAACGCGATAAAAACTTATTTCAACGAATATGTCAACGAAAATCTTCCCGATGAAATTCAATCGGAACTCAATTCTTTAGAAAAACGTTTGGCTGCTTAAACGTTCTTATTAGTTCTTTCCTTTTTGTAAAAATACGTTAAGTTTTTTTTTTCTATGCCCAATTTCTTCCTGTTCGAGATTCTTTTATTTAAAATAAATTTTCTACTCAATTAGAATATTATTAATCAAAAAATATTCGAGTATATCAACGAGATCTGAACGATTGAAATAGGCGATAAATGGCGAACAAGCATAATCTTTTGGTTGGAAGTGTAAATTGCCGAGTTTATCGTTGTAAATGATTTCGAATTGAGATAAATCGATGTTTGCCAATGATCGATGTTGATCGAAAAAGGCTTTCAATCGAGGTAAATCAACGATTCGACCGCCAATCGAACGGATAATCGCGTGAGCTGCACATAAATCCCAATTGTAAGCAGCAGATTTCGTTACCAAATAAATATTCGCTTGTTTCAATGCGATTGATAACAATTTATTACCACACGCCGAAACTTCGAGTTTATGCCAATCATTCAAAAGATTAGTAAATGTTTTGACATCGACACTTCCGTGAAGCAAAACACGTCGTGAACAATCGTTTTCTTTACAATACATTTCAGATAAATTATTGAAGTTCTCATTTGAATACGCTGTGCCCCAATAGATTCTGCCTTGCCAACTGAAAACATAAATGTAGAATCTTAATTCGAAAGTTGTTTTTTTTAAAATCACTTCGATTGATTGATTTTCTCGTGGAAAACTCGGTTGATTACTCCGATAAGTGGACGTCCGGTTTCGATGTCGAAACATCCGATTAAAACCAACGCGGTTGGAAGACCATCGAGAGTGATTCCTGTTTGTTCATCGATGATGCCATCAGTTCCGTTGATGTACTGTTGTGTACCATCGATTGGATCGATCCAAATGCCGAGTTTTGTCAGATCGATCGAACGATCTTCTGGAATTTTTGCTAGAGAATTATTTGGAAGATTTAAATTCGGCTTCGAACAAAGGATATCGACGAGAATTTCAATAGATTCGTTCGATTTTCTATCGAATAATTTTTCTAACAACAAAAAATAATAATAAACAGAATTCTTCTCAATCATCAAATTACTCAATAGAGAGAGAATATCGGCCCGTGAACCAGTGACATCGACGGAAATCTTCTCGTTTGTCGATGGTAATACTAATGAGCCATCTTCTTCGCCGTAAATTCGATTGTCCAACATCGGAAACTAAATCAAAAATGACAAATTTCGCTTCAATTCAGAGTCAATTTCCTACACATGCTCGTAGATCTCGTTTGATCACTTCTTGAATAATAACATCTCTAAAAATCAGCACTCGTATTTCGAAAAACAATCGTTCTTTTTGTTTTATTTTACGCTAATGTCTTGTAATCAGCATCTAAATGTTGATGATTTTCATCGACTAAAAAAAGACAAAGTAAAATAACACGATGTCAAAAAAAAAGAATCGACTTACGTTGTTTTTCTTGAATGACTTTATCGAAATCACTGTGCATAAATCGAATGTGTCGAGCGATACATGCCGCCTTTTCCGAGCAGATTGCGATTTGATTGACAAAATCTCGTAACGATACAGCCGACATTCTCAATCTAAAATGATATATTCGAGCAATGCAAATGATGCCAAGAAAGAAAGAAAAAAACAGAACACATATGCTGCGCATCAGATCAACAAGCAACACGAATTTGAATCTCAAGTTCAAAGGCACAGTTTTATGTCGTTTTTCACGTCGAAACCGAGTGACAACAATGATGACTGATAAGACGCGAAGAAACAACGACGAAAAAAAAAATTATTACGTCTTTGCCCGAGGACAGAATTGAACTGTCGACCCCTGGTTTACTAGACCAGTGCTCTAGCCACTGAGCCACACGGGCGTGCTAGTCTGTAATTCAATTATTCTTTTGCATTTGGCAAATTCAAATACAACATTCAGTCAGTGAAAAGCAACAACAATTAAACGTGCAGGTAAAACAAGCAAATGAATACTCCTAGATCTCATACAAACATATGAATAGGCAAACCAACATCTAGATTATTTCGATTTCTACCTGAAATCTGCTCTCGTTTTATTTCCCTTCAAAATAGATCTTAAAAAAGAAAGAAAAGAATTGTTCTTCTTCTTGTTATGTGTCGGATGTTTTTTCTTAGTTTCTCTTTATTTCTGTTTTATCGACATAGATTTCCGAACTGTTCACATCGATAATCAAGTATTAAAAAACAAAAATCAATTGATGATTTATTTCTTTTTGCCACGTTTGTGATGACCGCCACTTGATTTCTTCGGTTTACCGCCTAAAATCATCAAAAACTCAAGTCACATGTTCGAACTCAACAATCAACGAAATCCTACCAGGCAAGATGACACCATCGTATTGTTGTTGAAACCATTTGATAGCTTCATCTTTACTGATTTTATGTGATGCACCCATCGAGGCTTTTTTGTGTTTTCGTTTGCCAATATCGAAACCAGCTCGACCAAGAACAACATAGAAATCCATACCGTAGATACCGATCGATGGATCGTATTTAATGCCTAAATCGATATGTTCTTGAATACCGAAGCCGAAGTTACCCATTTCGCTGAAATTGGCTTTGTGCAATTCGTATTCGAGGACTTTCAAGCCTTTTTCTAAGATTTCTTTGGCTTTTTCGCCACGGACAGTGCAGAAAACGCCGATTTTTTCATTACGACGAATGCCGAATGATCGAACGGTGTATCGAGCTTTGGAAAAGACTGGCGTTTGACCGGTTAATTGTTCGAGGACTTTCGATGCACGTGTCAAACGATCGCCGGATTCACCAACGCAAATATTCAAACATAATTTACGGATACGTAAATCTCGCATAACATTTTTGCTTTTATCTGTTTTTACAACGGCACCAGTTGCAACAGCGGATGTTTTTGCTGTTGTTGTTGTTGTTGTTGCTGGTGGATTGGATTTTTTAGCGGGCATGATTAACAAAAACAAAGATCGTTTTTTTAATCTAAAAGCAAAATGTTCTGTCAAAGAGAAACAACAAAAAAAAAGAAACGTTTTCGATATCATCGGCAAAGCAATGTGAATCTTTCGTTGAGAAGAACAATTTCACAAATAATATGGATGTAGTCTTTTCAACAAATTGTATAAAATTCGAATCATTCATTGGATAAGCATGATGCCTTATTTGTGATGTTTATAAATTAGAAATTTAGGAGAAAAATATCGGGAAAAATTATAGATTTTTTTTAATTTCGATTAATTTCGATAGATTTCATTCGATTATTTTCGAAAAGAAAATATATAGATGTCACTAGTCAACAACAACCCGATGAATATTATATTTCATTGTGAATAATCCTGATTTTCAATTACGTTAATCGATTTGATTGAAAGAAAATATCAATTTCGCGAAGCTTATTTCGTTTTTTTGCTAGTCATTTATGACGAAAAATAGGACAAGTTTTTTAGTCGAATAGAGAAGAAGAAAAAAAATGAGAGTAAATTGATATCAAGGATAAAAAGAAACTTTATTTTTCTGCTTTTTTTCAATATTCATTTGTGTTCGAATAACATCGAGATATGTTCTTATCATTTTCAGCAGCTAGTATTGTGCTCTTGTCTTTAACGACGATCATTCAAGGCATATCATTAAATCATGTCGAGAATATGAAGATTTGCACATCATGGATATCAGTCAATGCTCCAGCAACAATTGCCGATCAGTCTGTATGTAACAGTGATCTTGGTTATGAAATGCGAAGTTATATGAATCAAGTCATTGTGAGATTTTGTTGTGTATATAAACCGAAAGAAGAACCGGAATTGACATCGATACCAACGGGCTGTGGTCGGCAAGCAGCCACTCCAATTCTATCGAGAATTGTCGGTGGAAAAGAAGCTGTTAGCTATTCTTGGCCATGGGTTGTCTCACTTCAATACAATGGAAATCATTTCTGCGGTGGAACTTTAATTGTAAATTGTTGTTAATCGTGTTTTTGAGTTTTCTTTCTTTCGCTTTGTCTTCGAGGATGATCGTCATGTGATCACAGCTGCTCATTGTTTACAGGACAAATCAATTCTTAATCAAGGTCTTACAGTTGTAGCTGGTCTTCATTCACAAAGTCGACCAAATCCAAATCGTGCTCAACGTAAAGCCGTTCTCGCCATTCAAAATCATCCTGAATACAATGATATGACCAACGAAAACGACATTGCTATCATGCGTTTAGCTTCACCGGTGACATTGAACAGTTATGTCAATCATATTTGTTTGCCTACTTCCGATCCTGATGTTCAAGAAGACGTTATTATTGGTAAGTCGTCGTTTTCGAAACAAAACAAAACTATTTTCTTTTCTCAGCTGGCTGGGGAACCGACGCGTTCGAAGGTGATCCATCGGATACACTTCAACAAGCACGTATTCAAATCATGAATCCGAATATTTGCTCGTATGTCTACGGTGTTTTCAATCCCCGAAGACAAATCTGTGCCGGCACGAATGACTACAGTAAAGATTCGTGTCAAGGCGATTCCGGTGGCCCATTGATGGATCTCGTTAACAATCAATGGGTTCTCAGTGGTGTCGTTAGTTACGGTGATGAATGTGCGAAATTCTATCGTCCGGGCGTTTACGCTCGTGTTAGTTATTATTTGCCATGGATTCAAAGTATGAGATCTAGCTCATCGAAATTGAGAAACAATCAATAAAAAATCACATTGTGATTGATAAATGAAGAAAAGAAATCTATTTGATCCAATAAAAAAAGAATGAAAACATCGAAATCGAATTTCAGTAAACTGCTATTTCGTTTTCTTTTCACAGTCGACAATGACAACATAAACAGAAGTCTCTTGAATGTGTGCGTGTGTATGGGAGTGGATTTGTTAATCAAATAATTTACAGAATTCGTCGAATGACAATCTACCATCACCGCTCGTATCCAACGTTCGAATAATTGCATTAACTTCATTTCGATCTAATTGTCTGCCCATTCGTGATAGAATATCACTTAATTCTTTCGTTGTTATATAGCCATTGTTATCGGCATCGAATTTTTTAAAAGCGGCATATAATTCTTGTCGTGAATACTTTTTAAAAAATGATTCCGCCATAACATGTTTGAATTCATTGAAGTCAATATCACCACTATTATCACGATCCATGAGCGTCATTAATTGTTGCAAATCACTGTCACTTGATTTGATATTCAATGCTTTAAGAACTCGTTTCAATTCAGCTCGTGAAATTTTACCTGAGTGATCTAAAATACGCCATAGATAGCTGTGCGTTTTATTAAAAGAAAACCTACCGCTATCAAAGAGATCAAACGCATCTTTTAATTCACGCTCTTGACTTGCTGTAAGTTTGGCCATAATAAGAAATGCTCGCAGTAGAAAGAAAATCGTTCCTTTCCTCTCTTCTTTTTTTTCTGATGCTTCTCGTGTGCACTCTCTCGATTTCAACAGACTCTTCTCGTCAAATTTTTCTCCTGTTCTGAAAGAAAAAGAAAAAAATTCAACCTTGCCGGTCGTTACTATTGACGAATAAAACTTGAAAGAATTCTATCGATGACGAGAGAGACGACCAAGTGTAAATACTGACATGTCATTATTCTGTAACCTATAGAGTCTGTTTTTTTTTATTGAAAACAACAAAGAAAACGATTACAAATCTTGCACTGGCTTTTCTTTAGTTTGATTTCGTGCTTGGATTATATTTCGTTGTAATTCTAAATGCTCGAGTTTCTTTTTCTCGTTTCGTTGTTGATACAATTCAGTCAATGTCGGCGGTTTTGTACCGGCTAAACATACAAGAATCAACTGTGACATAAAATCAAAAGCAATCGTTCTCGACCTTTAGCCTTTTCTCGTTCGTATAGAACATTATACGTAATAACAATCGATATCAATAGAATCGATGCCATGACTGTGGCAATACGTTGCGGAGTTTTATCGGGTTCGGCTAGAAAAGCACGTCGAACTCGTCGACGTAGATTATCATTTAGCTGTCGAACAATTCGAAAGACCATATCTAAAAGACTGTACACATATCCGTTTTAATCGATTGAAGCATATTGATATTATTTTCTGCTTTTTTTTGTTCACACACGTATTTTGGATTTGAATGTTTTAACAAACTGAGGAGCAAGAAGAAAAGAAGAAGATAGTTGCTTTATCTAACATGGCAAAATGGTTGAACGAAAGAGAGAGAAAAAACGAACGAGATCGATTATGAGGAAACGTAAACGACTATAAACACACGAGAAAAGAAAATCAATCCTAGAGGAAACAATTTTGAATAAGAACCAAAATAGGATGATTTTCATCAGTTTGCCAATTGATATATATATGTACAAATTATTATAAATAAAGAATAAATGATGGATTTCGACAGAGTTGGTTTTCCTCTTTAAGCACAAAATAATAAGAAGAATTTAGAAAAAGAAAAAAAGGAACAGACGCAAACGAAATATCAACTCCGTGATTGATGATCGATCAGTTTTCTATATAAATAAATAGAATTAGCAGAAAATGAGAAAACGAGAGAGAGAGAGAGAGAGAAAGAGATAGATTTAATTCGTAAACAAGCTCGAATTTCGACGAACAAGAGAAAAAGAAAACAGAACAAAAAAAAATGCGATTGATAGAATTGAACTGAGATATGGGAAAGACATGTTGATCAATTCATCGGCGAACGTTCGAGTGAACCTTCACGACTATTATTGTCTTTTTGTCGACTGTTGAAATTATCCACTCTGAAACGACGACGCCTGAAAAACAAAAACACGAAAATTGTTCATTTCAAATTTGAACACAAAAATTCGTCTTGCCTTGCATTTTGACTGGGTATGCCAGGCGGTGGCTTTGGTAAATGACTAACGGTTGATGAACTAGATACATCATCGATAAGATTATTTGTTGACGATGAATGTGCTATGATTTGTTGTCGTCTTTGAAAATCAGTCAAACCAGTTAAGTGATTATGTTGATCGAGATTTCCATTGCTTGTCGAACTGCCCAGCATACTTCCGACGATTGAATTCGAATTGTTTAGATTCGGTCCATTGTAAAATGACGATGAATAGTATGGATACAAATTATTATTATTATTATTGTTGTTGTTATTGTTGTTTGCATTGGTATTGATCGAGGACGGATGAAGATTTTGATTCGATCGATTATTATTATTTGATTGGTAATAGATTTGATGATGATTGTTGTTGTTGTTATTTGTCGTTGTTGTGGATGATGTTTGAGGTTCGAATAAATCTTTATAAGATTTACTTCGTTGCATTCGATCGATGAGATTGGAATTATTCGATGACATGGAAGCGAGATTGGGTCGAGATGCTAACTGTTGATTTTGACGATTCATGAGATTGTTGAGAGTTTTGGTTGTTGTCGATGAATTCGATGTCGATGCACGACGAGACGAATTATTCAATCCATAATAACTATTGTTGTTGTTGTTGTTGTTGTTATTATTATTATTACTACTATTGTTGTTGCCGTTGTTTGAAAGCGAGGAATTTTTTTCGTAGAACATTAATTTCTTGAAAAAATCATCGCCCCGATGACTCTCATAGGTTGAATTCGATGACAAACGATTTCCATTTGAAAATCGTTGAGCATCTTCTTGAGGATCATTAATACGATCATCATCTTCATTAACAGCTAAATAATTCAATAGAAATATTGAAAAATCAATGATCGAAAAACGAAAGTTTTACTCGAATTATGCGTGTATTTTTGAAGATAATTTTGCTTGAGAATCGATGTCGGTGAATTGGTCTTATTCGAATTAGGAAATAACGATGATGATGACGGAGGTGTCGATGGTGGCGTACAGTATTTCACGAGACTGTCATTGGCAAATGAACGATTTAACTGTTCAGTTGATTTGGCGATTAATCGTGAACCATTAAATGGTGCTGGAACGAAATTATATCCACGAGGTCGAATATGATGTTGTTGTTGCGTTTGTTGTGACGATTGTTGTTGCTGCTGTTGCTGTTGTTGTTGTTGTTCGTCAACAGGCAGAGAAGATGATGAACTCGACGAACCTGAAGATGTCGGTCGAACTGACGACGAAACAACAACAGTTCGATGTTCGTACGATGGTTTATCATTTCGAATAGTTTGCGCAAGATTTCCATTGCCTTTCATCATCATTAAAATCGATGATGAATTCGGATTCGTTCGAATTGATGTATCGACAAACGATGACGATGGAATCGTTCGCGGATGAATTTGTCTTTGATATTCATCTTCATCTTCATCATCAGCTTCACGTTCATTATCTTCGTCAATTTGATGACCATTTCGATGATTATTATCATCTCGATCATATTCATCATCTGATAAACGATTAGCACCGGCATAAGAATGATTATTATTATTTCGATTCGAATATTTGTCTCGTTGTTGTTGACGAAGATAATAGTTATTGGAATTATCACTTGATATTGGACGAGTGAGTGACGTATTTGTTGCTCGATAGTTATCGAATGGAAGTGTGTCAGAGGGTGTTTGTTGTTTGTTTTCTTTTCCATCGTAATTATTCGAATTGTTCTCTTCGATACCTCGTAATAAAGGTCGATGATACTGTTGTTGTCGTCCACCATTGACAATGCTCGTAGTTGTTGTTGTTAATACATTATTTGAAGTTAAATTCGAACCATTACTGTTCAACATCGTTGCATAGGCAAGAGAATTTGTTGTTGCTGCTGTTGTTGAGGGCTGTTGTCTAGTATTTTCTTGAGTTGTTGGGGATAGTAGTTGACTGTTCATTGCGGACGGAGGAGAAAGAGGATTAGTATTCACAGGTGGTGGTGGTGGTGGTGATGATGAAGATGGAATATTTTCTGCTGGCAAGAAAGAAGTTGGCGGACCCTGAGCTGCATGATAGAGTGATGGTTCATGTGCGGTACTAAATCGAGAAAGACATAATTATTCGTTCGAGAATAACTAACTAACCTTTGCAATTTCTCTTGAGCATCTTCCCATTTAGCACTGTGTTGATTATCACTGCCTTCATCATCATCGAGATTATCATCTAACGAAATCATCCATTGAGACATGACGGTTTGCGGACCTGCTTTCATGGCATAGGTCGCCGCTGGTATTGATACAGCTTCGCTATCGCCACCACGTGTTGTGTTTGTTGAAGGTCGTGCCGGAGCAATTGCATCACTACGACTGTTGGTTGTTCGATTTGCACGCGGAGTTTTAGGCGGTTTGCCGTGTTCAGTCGTACTTGCAGATGTATAGATAATATTCGTATTAGGATTTGTGCCTGGCGATGGTGTTTCATCGGCGTTGAGTAGGTTCGATGAACCATTCGGTTGAGAATCAGCCAAACGTTCGGAACTTTTGAGCTGATGCGAACGATTCAATGTCGATAGAGCAGTACCGGTTCGAGGTTTACCAGAATCCGAATAGGAAACGCTAGCTGGCGAATCTTCTTTGCCAGTCGATTTTCCACTGGGGAATTTCGTCGTTGATACGATCTGTTCGATCGGTGTCGATTTCGATGTTGTCGTATTTGCTACGTTCGTCGGCGTTGGACGTCTTAAACGTTGTGACAGCTCGTTGATTGATGTTGTTGTTGTACCAGCAGCTGATTTCCAAGCATCTTTAGTATTATTATTATTGTTATTTTGATCGATAGGCGTTGCTGTGAGTGGTGTTCGTTGTTGGGACGTGGTTTGTTTTTTCGACAGTGAAAGATCTTTGTCGGTTGTATTGTTTGTTTGTTGAGGAGTTGTAGGAGCTGGAGTAACGGGTGATGAAGCGTAGCCTCGACGAGAATTTCGATCGAGACTTTTTGGAATGTTACGACGTGGTGAAAACGGGGATTGATCCGAAGTAACTCCACTTTGTCGACCATTGGTACCATTTGTTGATTTCCAACGTTCGTCTAATGTATCAGCTTCGGTTGCTTGCTGACGTGCATTCAATGCTGCACTCGTGCCACCTGGTTGATTAGTCATCACAGCTTTTGTCATTTCTCTACAAAAACAAAACGAATCGATTAATTGAGCAAAAAGAAAAGAAAAGAAAAACGTACGCGGAGAGTTTATTGTTGATACTACTCAAGACAGGCTGTTGTGTTTGAGTTTGTGGTTGTTGTTGTTGTTGTTGCTGTTGAATAGCCGGATTAGTAATGATAATTTCGTCTTCAAGACTATTGCTTTCTTTTTCCCAATCGAATAGATCCGATTCTTTATATCCACGTCGAGCAATCGACGTTCGAAAGACATTTTGTAATAAATCATAATCGGGCTTTTCTTCATAACGAAGTTCTTGTATATGTTCAAGGAATTGCTGTAAAACGAACAAAGAACAACATTACGAAAAAAAAGAAAGACAAATATTGTTTTATTTATTAACCTTAAATTCCGATGGAAGACTTTTCAAAAAATTCGTATGATCATATTTTTCTTTCATTTGTCCGACTTGTTCTTTATCTTTGATTCTTCTCCATGGTAACTGTCCTGTAACAAACTCAATTAGCATATAAAATAAACTCCATAAATCATCGTGTCGACCCATTTCCTGAATGCAGAAAAATATTCAATCGAACATGAAGAGAAAATCTATTCAAACTTTATTTTTATGTGCATTGATCGATGCATATCGAACAGTTCCTCGGAAGCCAGCCTGTGGACGAGCAGCTCGCACTCCGCCTTCAGCATTCGTATATTTTCTTGCTAGGCCAAAATCTAACATGTAAACCTTTCGGCAAGTTGTCGGCAATCGTCCCATGGAAAAATTCGACGGTTTGACATCTCGATGTAGAAATCCGATGACATGTATCGATTCGATAGCTTGAAGAATCTGTAAACTTATTCGTAATGATGTTGACAAGCTAAAACATTGTCGTGATTGACTACGACGTAATTCGGCAAGATTTTTGCCTTGTAAAGTCATGACAACATAGTTATATAATTCATTGGTTCCGCCGCCGAGAAATTTGCATACATGATCTTTGCCTTGAAGACGTCGCAGAACGGTAACTTCCATTTTAAGAACTTGTTTAGCTTGCTTAGCTGATTCGAGTTTAAGTGCAACATTCTCTTTGGTAACAAGATCAAGGGCTTCATAGATCTGACCAAAGCCACCGCCACCAATTTTTGTATTCTAAGAATTCAAAATCATTCAACTCTGTACGAATCTTGTTTTTAGCAACTTACAACTTTCCATCGTTCTCGAACGATGTTCCCTGGTTGAAGAAGATCTGCTTCGGACATGTTCAATGTTACCGTGCATACTGATTCGAATAATTCTTATTTAGAATCGACAACATATATACAGAAAGATCTACAAAACAACATTCAAATGAGCTTTTAAACTGAACATAATCAAAGAAATTCTTGCTTGGACATACGACAGAAGAAGAAAAAAAACGAGGAAAGAGGAGAGGAAAAAAAGGAGAAGAAAAAGGTCGTCGTCACTCCCGATCAATCTTGCCCCATCCATACACACTGAACGTTCTTTTTTTTCGAGCGTCGATACTGTTTACGTAACCGAGCTCTGGCGGTGTGTGTGTATGTATATGTGTATTGGATAGAGAACATACAGTAGTGGTTCTATCTTGCTTGCCTACGACGATTGTCATCAATCAATTTTGACGAACCTCGTCCTGCAAGGTTCATTATTAAATATATGTAGTCGAAAGGCTCCTTCTCTCTCTCTCCTCTTTTTTTTTCTTGACACATAAGCAGCTGATTCGTATCAAAACTAAAATTGTCTATTTACGAAACACAAATTAAATCTACCAAATAGCATGTTCGTTAAACATACATTTTACATATGCATGTGCCCGGATTCGTTGACATAGTTTCTTTTCTTTCTTTGAGTTCGATGAATGTAGAAAAAAAAACGACGACGAGTAATATATCTATGTACTTATTTACGTAAAGAAGAAAGCCAAATTTTGATCAACGACGATGACAGGACAAAATAATATCACAAATAATAATAATAGTTGTTGTTTCCAGCTTTGTTATTACTCCTAAGCGAAGAAGAAGAAGGCGAAGAAAAACGAAAGTAACAGACATATGCCCCGATTTATCAACTGACAGACTGTCTAACAAGGACAATATATCATCAAATTAAAAAAAAACGCGATAAAGAATGAAACGAGACATCGAACAAACGAATAATATGAATATTCTGTCCGATTAGATCGGTGTACGCAGTAGTTGTTCAAGTAGTAATACTAATGGTCAGACGAAAGTAAACGATGAACCTCTAGAATATGCACGTCGTGTTCTTTTTTTCTCCATCTCTCTCTCTTCTATTCTCCACCCAATTCTCTTTATATACGTATGTTCGTATGTTATATTGTTCATCGTTTTCGTTCTGTCTGTCTGAGTAGAGACGAAATTTGAAACGCTCGACGTGTGTTTCGTTTTTCGAGACTGCAGAATGACTGGACAAAAGAGAGAAAAAAATGAGATAGACTTAAAGGTCAATAGGAAAAAAAAAGAGCTACAATAACTAAACCAGAGACATAAAATTCCAATAAAAAAACAACAAACGCATACACAACTCCTCGATTGATGACCTCTCTGAAGTTTCTTTCTCGTTTTTTTTTGTCTATACAATTGTAAAATTCGTCTTATTTCGCTCGAAACGAAAGAATGAAAGAAAAAAAAAGTTTATTGAAGAAGAAGAAAAAAAGTCATCGTCGAGTTGATGAATGAATGTACTGCAAACATTTCTTTCCATAATCAACTTCTCAATATGTCAAATCTGATACGTGCAATCGACGAACAAATCGATAGATGTTAGCGCTACGAACGTTTTTCTCATTCGCTTACAAGCCTACGAATAGAAAAAAAATAATAATAGACAGACAAACAACTCAGTTTTTTCCTTTTTAGCTTTAGAAAAAAAGGGAGCGTGATGACCGAAGAAAAAGCCGAAGGTACGATATAATAGTGAAAATTTTTGAGTAAATATATTCGTTTTTTTAGTTGCTCTAACTATCGAGCAATTGGATGAATTCCAACGAAATTATCGAAATGATAAAAATAATATCATCGCTCAATCGGCTTGTTGTAATCAAACATTAGGAGATGTTCTAGTCGATCGACAAACGAGATTTACATCGACACATGTATTTAATACAAAAGTATGATGAATATTGATTCGTTGATTTGATTGATTGAATGAATATTTCGTTCAGATCTCTGTCGAAGGTCGACCAGTGACAAATCAAAAAGCATCAGGTCGTTGTTGGATATTTGCTTGTTTGAATGTGATGCGAATACAATTAATGAAATCATTGAAAGTGTCCGATTTAGAATTGAGTCAAAACTATTTATTCTATTACGATAAAGTTTGTTATTGATGAAAACAAAACAAAACAAAACAGTTTTCTTCTCAAATAGATCGAACGTTGTCATTATTTTCTTATTTCAATAATCGATTTAGCTAAGAAAAAAGAGCTAATCCATGGCCGACTTGTGCAATATCTTCTAAATCACTTGCTCATCGACGGAGGTTTGTGTATTTGTGAGCAAAAATATCGATTGATTTCTTTTTCTTGATCAAAATAGGTCAATGGGACATGCTAGTCAATCTAGTTAATAAATATGGTGTCGTTCCGAAAAATGCATTTCCGGAAAGTTCGTCATCGGAAGCGGCACTTCAAATGAACAAGTTACTTCGTGCTAAAGTAATTCAATCGTGATATTCAAACGAATATTTCAAGTTTGATTTAGTTACGTGCGTTTGCTCAAGAAATTTTCGAAACTATCGATGAAGGCAATTGGAATGAACGAGATCTATTCGAACGAGAAAAACAAATGATGAAAGAAGTTCGAATCGAATCGAATTATTTAAAGAACCACATTAATTTTTTTTAAAATCTAGATTCATCGAATAGTAACAACATGTTTAGGTTCTCCACCCGAACAATTTACATACGAATATTACGATACTTCGAAGCAATACCAAAAGATCGGACCAATAACTCCGATGGATTTCTATCAACAAATTGTCAAACCAGTTTATGATATTAATAATAAAGTATTAAGAGAATGAAATAAATTTAAACTAAATTCTTTGAATAGGTTTGTCTGGTTCATGATCCTCGTATTTCACATCCCTATGGTCGATTGTATACAGTTGCCTATCTTGGCAATATTGTCGGTGGACAGAAAACTCTCTACAATAACCAACCAATTGTCGTTCTTAAACAAGCTGTTTACGACTCGATTTCAGCTGATGAAGTACTTATTTCTCATTAAACAACAAAGCTTTTTAAAATTTTTTTGTTCGTTTTCAGGCTGTTTGGTTCGGCGTTGATTTTGGCAAACATATCCATGCGAAATACGGCATTCTTGACTTGAAAATATTCGATACAGAATTATTCTTTGATTCGCAATTTCCATGTCAAAATAAAGCGTCAAGATTAGAATTTGGCGAGTCATTAATGACACACGCAATGGTTTTTACGGGTGTTCATGCTGAAAAATGTTCGACAAATGAAAACAATCGAACGGAAACATCCGATCACGAGAAAAGTCAACCGAAACATTTGAAATTCCATCGTTATCGCGTCGAAAACTCGCACGGAGATGACAAGGCGGATAAAGGCTATTTAATCATGACTGACGAATGGTTCGACGAATATTTATACGAAGTTGTTGTCGATAAAAAATATCTTTCGAAAGATGTATTGGCTGTTCTCGAACAAGAACCATTCGTTCTCGAAGCGTGGGATCCCATGGGCGCACTAGCTGATTTCTAATATCTTTTTTTGTAATGATTTTAACTTTGAATAAACATCGTTCGTTACATTTAAAACTCTAATTGTTCGACCACCTCGATTCGTTGTTTAACATCTTATCTACTCAAATTTTATCAATCGATTAGATTTTTTTCTCTCTTTCTCTCCTATTCGAGGTGGTCCACAGATTCAATATATAAATTCGAACAAGAATCTTCTGTTTCTTTTTCATTCAACATGAAATTCTTCTTAGCTTTTATTTTCATTGCAAAACTTATCTCAGGAGAACATAGTTCAAGTCAAACAGAATCGATTATCGATTTGTACAATAGAATCAGTGAAAAAGGTTCGTTAAACGATGGACTCGATTTGAATGATTATGCACAAGAGAAACTAAAGACAATCAATACGATTCGTTTGATTCCATTGGAATCCGAAGTATTAAACGGAACAAATTTAAGATTTCGAGTAAATTTCAATAAAATTCCAGTCAATGAAGAAATCAAATTAATCGAATTTCGATTGACATTCCGACGAAAGAATCTGTTTCTTTTCGTGAAAAAATCTCATCGAAGATTTCAACGTATTCGTCCATTGTTAATCTCAACCGATCGAAGTCAATATCAGTCGTACGATCTCACAGATCATCTCTTTCACAATGCATCAAGTCAAATCATAATCATTCGTCGACAAACTCGTCTTTTACAAGCATCATTGGTTATCTACTCTCGTGCGCCAGGCGCTTTTCTTCTTCCTACGCCGAGAAAACGAACGAAACGCTCGATTGACACAACAGGCCCGTGTTCTCGACGCGATTTCTTCGTTGATTTCAGTCAACTCTCATTCGGTCAATGGGTTGTCGAACCGAAAAAGTTCAACGCCGGTATTTGTCAAGGCGACTGTCCGAATCCATTGTCTCGCTCGTACTATCCAACGAATCACGCCATGTTGCTCAGTCTTTTACACGAACGTGGAAATTCGATTCATCAACCGTCGTGTGTACCCGTTCGACTTCGTCCATTGGATTTACTCTATTACGATCGACGGGAATTGATTATCAAACGACATCAAGGCATGCAAGTTGAAGAATGTGGTTGTCGATAAAAATAAACATATTTCGTTTGTCATTCTTTTTTGTTTTCTTCTTCTCGTCATCTCTATTTTTGAAGTTAATCAATCATTTACTAGTTATCAGTTGTTTTCGTGTTTCGGCTAGTTAACGATGATTAATTGTCTTGTCAATCGATGTTTTTCTGTGTTCGAGAAGCGAAGTTTTCAAATCGGAAACAATAATCTCTAATGTGAAAATTTGCTAACTGACAATTGTTTATTATCTCATAAATTAGAAAACAAAAGCAAGACATTTGTTAACGGATAAGTCTTATCAATCGATAAATAAATTATCATTGTCGCTAGTTGTGGAACAAAAAAAAAGAAGCGATTTTCAAGCTCAACAATTAATGAAGACTTTGTCTTGACAGATTTTTGTTTTGTCGTCTGGGGTCGTAACAATGCAAAACGAACGAACGAAAAGGTCAAATGAAGAGAAAACAGATTGAAAATACATTTGTTATTTACGTTTCTCTTCGATCGGAAAAAACGTTTGTCGTCAAGATCTCTTTGTTGTTAGTCGACTTATTAATGAATTCGATTATTCAGCAAATCCATAGACGAATTCATAATATTTGGCATCAACATCAACAGGAAATTGATCAACGTGACGAACGGATTTATGATTTAGAATTACTTGTAAATAATTATGAAAATGAAATCACTCAATTACGTTCACAATTAGACCAATATCAATCGATATTTTCTCAATGTCAAGCATTTCAAGATGTTAAACATCGACAAGGTGTGTCAGCACCATGTTCGTCTTCTCAACAATGTACATTAACTATTTGGCCGAAATCGACTTGGTAAGTTGGCAATGAGAAAGTGAAGAAGAAGACGAAGAAGAAGAAACAAAACGACTGCAGACAGACATTGTCATCAAATGATTGTATATGTATATATCCATACATAGAACTTATTGTCGAGTGCATATGCCCGTCAAAGCAATTGACAGATTAGAAGCATCCTCCGCCTCTTCAAAATGTCTCTATCGATTTTCTTTCTTGTACAACTACTTAATATTGTTTCGACTTCAATTAGTCGCATACGGAAAGCTATCCGTTTTCTTTGTCATCATTAGAATCTTTCATTCATCTTTTGCAATGCATAAGTAGAAATCAGACAAAACAATTCATTAATCAAAAAACGGACTCGATCGATTTTAAAATTCTATTCGATAGGATACTCTATACATATATACATCTATTTGAAAGGGCGTCAAGCTAAACTGAGAAGATGTCCAAAAAAAGGAAACCGATAAAAGAATGTTAAAACATAACCATCTTTGCTCTGTTTGCCCGCAAGCATCAACAGCAACAGCAGTGGCTTGTAAATATATCTTTCGCATCATTGTTGTTCCTTTTCTTTCTTTCCATTTTTTGTCCATATATATGTGTATACGTATGCGTATAAAGATGGATAAGAAAAGAAGGAGAAAAAAAACGAGACAAGAACTTTTCTCGACGAACAGGATACCAAGAGTTAAGAAAATGAGGATATTTTTCATCTATCTAATACAAACAAACACACATCGATATAAACGACGATGGCTACATAAACGACAGAAAGGATAAGAGAAAAAAGAGGAAAAAAATATGCGGAAACATAAATTAGTTAATGTATGATGATGATGATGATGTTGCGATGACGTCGATGGCGCGTCTTGTACATAGACTGAAGGATAGAAGACTCCTTTTTCCTTTTTTTCCCCTCTCTTCGTCTCTCCTCTTCTTCTTTTTCTCTATCTGTTTCTCTTATTTCTCTTCGTCACTATTCGTTTGGCTTGATGACGTAAGTCAATGTGTTGATATGAAGAAGCAAGACGACGCGGCGACAATAACAACAGCAGTAGTAGTAACAGCAGTAGCATCACAACTATTTCGCGGTCTTATTAATCGAACAACCTGAAATCAACGCGTTGTTTTCATCGATTTTCGCTCGACGTCATTGACCATTTAGCACATGTCGATAACTAACCGTTCTCGATGACCCAATCAATGCATGATTTGCGGCTGGCGCTGCGTGATAGCGCCAAAAAACTTGAAGATGCAGAAAATGCGACTAATAAACTACGTACGGATTATGAAAATCAATTGCGTAAAAAAGATGAAGTTATCTCCATGAAAGAATCGATTATTAAAGAAAAAGATGCGTATATTCGCAAGCTCGAAGAAGAACTTTCCAAATATGATCCAACATTCGTCCCAACAGCTGGCCTAGATAATGGCATGAATATGTCCTCGTCGCCACGCACCTCCCTTCTCGATGTACCATCACCAACCAAACAACAACGTACGAAACGTACGGCTATTAGTGCTGAACCGGCTCAACATAAAAAATCCAAAGATTTACGTGGCGTTCTTCAGGCATTTGATAAATCCGATCGGTAAGATATCATCAGTTCGAGATTCTTAACCTTGTTCTTGACTAATCGATCATCAGTGCAAAGAAAGAAAGAATAGATTCGATAAAGGACAAAGGTCTTCATCTGGAAATATCGATCGAGAAACTATTTTTGTCAAGGATATCATCAAAAGGACATTCGTTGATTTAATAAATCCGATTTTGTCCTACAAGTGAAACTCTCGAAGTCACAAAACAATAGCTTAACCCCATCGATGTGTGACACAGCTAATTTTTTTTTTGTGTCTACAGACCAAAATCTCGACTAATAAGAAGGAAGAGAAGAGGAAACAAGAAATAAACGACATCGTAATGGTTTTTGTTTTTTTTTCCTGCGTTGTTTTTGTTATTTAAGGGCTCTAACCGATCGATGCAATTGAATGATAATATGATGATAAGCAGAAAAAGATCTCGATTGTGTAATGACGAAAAATCAAAAGATTTCCATTTGAAAACAGAGAAGAAGAGTACTTCCAGATGAATTTCGGATTTTGTTTCGTTTGCGGGCTTGTTTTTGTTCTCTTTCTGTACGGGGAAACCCTAGCCTAAGCAACAAACCAACGAGCACCATTAATCGTTTTGCTCGTATCCTTTGATGACATTCGCTGACATTTGTTATAAACAGAAAACTTTTGGATATATATAAATGACTCTCAAGGCCAATGACTTTGTCTTTTCAATTTCTGAACATAATGAATTTTGATTTCGATAAACTAACTAATTTATTTGATGTGTAGGACAACAGAATTCTTACGTGATGCTATATTAAATAATGATTTCATGAAAAATTTGGAAACGGATCAAATTATGTCTATTGTTGAGTGTATGTATCCACTTGAACAGAAAGATGGCAGTTTAATAATTAAAGAAGGAGATGTCGGAAATCTCGTCTACATAATGGAAGGTAACAAATCTCTCTCTCTCTCTCTCTCTCAATATATATGATTCTATTCGGTATTGGTAATGATGTTTTGCAGAAGGAACAGTTGAAGTTAGTAAACATAGTAAAATTTTAACGACTATGGGACCAGGTCGTGTCTTTGGTGAATTAGCTATTTTATATAATTGTACTCGAACAGCTTCGATCAAAGGTAAAACTTTTCCTCGAAGAAAAACTTAAATCAAGTTCTGATTCCGTTGAATAGCTTTATCAAATTGCAAATTATGGGCAGTTGACCGTCAAACATTTCAAGCAATTATGATGCGTGCTGGAATGCAGAAACAAACCGAACATTTAGAATTACTAAAAAAGTTGTTTTTGAAAATATTTTTCTTTTTCTCGAAAATCAAAATTTTACTTTTTCAGTTTGAAAACTTTCGAAAGTTTACCCGAAGATGTGCTCAGTAAAATCTCCGATGCTGTCGATCAAGTCACATATACCCATGGCGAATGTATCGTTCGACAAGGTGCGAAAGGTGATACATGCTATATAATTGCAAAAGGACGTGCACAAATCACTCAAGCGAAATCCAAGTGGGACAATGCTGTTTACGTTCGACATCTCGAACGTGGTGACGCATTCGGCGAAGCGGCATTACAAGCGTAAATTGAGTTGATGTTTATTTTCTTTCTTTTCGATAAGATTAACTTTTTTGTAGCGAAGAAACTCGACCATTTAATGTCATCGCCGATGATCCCAATGGAGTTACATGTCTCGTTCTTGATCGACAAAGTTATAGAGAAATGATTGCCGATGAATTATCACGAATTAAACGAAATGAATCCGTTCGATATGCACGTAAAAAGTATGTTGATTGAGAATTACGATCGATTCGAACTATTTGACTTTTCTAGTACGACGTTTATCAGTGGAGAAGATGATCGAGATTTGCCAAATCTTCGTCTCGCTGACGTCGAAATCGTTTGCACATTAGGTGTCGGCGGTTTCGGACGTGCTGAATTAGTAAAATCGAGTTGATTTCTCCGCTCGAATTCGAGCTATTCTCTTGTTTTCTAGGTTCAAGATAGTCGAAATTCGAAGAAATATTGTCTCAAACAAATGAAAAAACAACATATCGTTCAAATGAAACAACAAGAACACGTCATGAACGAACGAACTATCATGATGGAAACCCGATCGGATTTCATCGTCAGGTAGTAGACAAAAAATCGAAATTGAGCATTTTCCAATCGAATTCTTTTTGGTTGCAGATTATACAAGACGTTTAAAGATCGAAAATATCTATACATGCTATTGGAATGTTGTTTAGGCGGAGAATTATGGACGATTTTACGAAATCGAGGTTTATTCGAAGAGCCTGAAGTGCGATTTTATAGTGCTTGTGTTATTGAAGCGTTTGCCTATTTGCATAGCAAAGGCATTGTGTATCGAGATTTGAAAGTACGACGAACGATCGAATGGAATTGAGATTGACATTTATTTCTTGAATATTTTCAGCCGGAAAATCTTTTATTAGATGCAAAAGGTTATTGTAAATTGGTCGATTTTGGTTTTGCAAAAAAAGTAGGTCTCGGTCGAAAAACTTGGACATTCTGCGGTACACCAGGTATTTTCTTCTGTGATTGGATTGACTTGTTTTTAATCGAAGATTTTCTTTAAGAATACGTTGCACCAGAAATTATTCTTAACAAAGGCCATGACATGGCTGCCGATTGTTGGTCACTCGGTATCTTAATCTTCGAATTAATCAACGGAAAGTCTGTGTTTTTTGTTTCTTCTTCTCATTATTTATACGAAAGATGAAAATTTTAGTCCGCCATTCTCCGGTTCGGATCCAATGAAAACTTATAACATCATTTTGAAAGGTATCGATGCAATTGACTTTCCTCGACGTGTCACAAAAATGGCGACTCTATTAATCAAACGATTGTGCCGGTAGAAATCGAACATTTCTATACAAAAAAAAACAAAATTTTTCTTTTCGTTTTTCTTCAGAGAAAATCCAGTCGAACGTATTGGCTATCAAAAAGGCGGCATCGCTGATATTCAAAAGCACAAGTAAATTCTTTCTCTATTCTCGTTATTTATCTCCAACGATCAATTGCTTTCAGATGGTTCGAAGGATTCAGTTGGGAATGTTTGAAGAAGGGCACATTAGCTGCGCCTTATGTTCCCAAAGTAAGAATCGACTTTTTTTCGAATTTATTTCCCAATGTTCGACGTAGATTGATCATGATGCTGACACATCGAATTTCGATTTATTTCCTGAAGATGATGGACCCGAACCAGAAGACGATTTGACTGGTTGGGACAAAGAATTTTAGAAAAAACGATTTATATTTTCGATTTCCAATGCTCAACAACGACAACAGAAATCTGCTCATTACAAAAAAAAAACGGACAAAAACGATGTATAAATCGGAGTTTGTGTCTTTTTCTTTTCTTTTCTTTTCTTTTCTCTCTCTTTTCTTTTATAATAATCGCTTTTCTTTTCATGCTACTGTATAGAAACGAATTGAGTATCTTGTTAGTTTCGTCTATTTTTCATTTTCATGGGCTTTTTCTTCTTCTTCATCTCTCATTTGTTAATTTGATCAATTTTTCTGATAGAAATATTTTAGATCTGTATAAAAAAAACTGAACGAAAATGTCTCATATTGTTCGACATTGATGAATTACTTCCGGACTGAATGTTTAGACTTAAAAGTTAATCATTTGAATCCGATTGTTAACATAAACAAACGTATAACGAGTCGGACAAGAAAAATCATTATCGAATAAAATAGCTTAAGATTTGCAAATCATGTCGGGGAATTTCGATTGAATGAAAGCGACAGTGCGCATCAGTGATTTGATTGAATATGAAAAGAAAACTAATTCTCTTGATGATTAGCATGTTGTTACTTTTTCTCTTACCGATGCATGATGGTAAAACAAGAGAAGAGAAAAAAAAGCATTTAACACATTCTCAAGTAGATGTGTCGCGTTCGTTAATCGAGATTTAAGTATGTTGTTTTGCTGTTAGCTTTCAAACAACGTCACTTAATGAGTCAAATCGATGTCTGTCGAAGAGTAAAGAGAATGTGTTCAATGTCTAATTTATGACGTGAGACAGTCGATGATATGCTTGTTTGGTAAGGTTTCGCTTAACGTCAATCGATAAGATGTGATATCGTTAGTGAGGACATTCTTTTTTTGTCTACTCATTGAGCGGCTTAGATCATAAAAAAAAATGTCCAAACAAACGCTGACCTTTTCACTTCGGTCAACATTTTTGCGTTCTCTTTAGTTATCATTAGACATGTCGTTTTATTGAACCAAGAAAAAGAAACTTCATGAGTTATATCATGATGATCGATTCCGGAAGGCGTTTTTTTTCTCTCTCTTCTTTCTGCAGTGTTTATCAAATGTTTAATGATGTAAGCAGAAAAGAATGGCGCAAGAGAAAGATTTTTTTTTTCTTCTTTTCTATTGAATATGACCGGATTGAAAGACTTTTACTGTTTGTATTTCTAGTCAAGTATATAATTAGAATATGAAAGAGGTATGACCAGTGCACGCGTCATTCGTTTTCAATTGAAAACGAGATCGATTGTGACATATTTGCATTTATTCGATTTCAAAGTTTACTGATGAAAGAAGACTTTTCTTTTTTTTTTGTTAAGGGTGAAGAGTATCTTTTTCGTATTTCTCGAGAGGAGAGCGAGCAAGAGAGAGAGAGAGAGAGAGAGA
>ERZ778019.663-NODE-663-length-59797-cov-12.690904_pt1 | contig 59797 bp, 63 predicted proteins | sample MGYA00375749_ERZ778019 | MGnify/ENA primary metagenome ERZ778019 (study PRJEB29350, sample SAMN05389821) | bioreactor metagenome | isolation source: Ammonium sulfate bioreactor | place: South Africa: University of Cape Town | collected 2014-03-17 ... | reverse complement strand
ACAATAATGGTTATGGCAATAATGGTTATGGCAATAATGGTTATGGCAATAATGGCGGTTATGGCGGCAAAGGAGGTTATTCCAAGAAAAACACCTACAAAAAGTATGCTAGAAAATGAATTGAATTAAAGAATTTCATACATATTCGTTTTTGTTTAGAAACGGTAACTTCAAATCACAAAAATACGGAGGATACGATGATGACTATTCATCATATGATGGCAGCTATTCATCCTCATATGGCGGAAACGATTATGACTATCGTCGAAAACGTGAATATGGTTTAAATGTTGAACAACAACAACAACCACGAGCCTTACTCAGTCAACCAATTCCACTTAGTCACAATCAATTACCATCATTATCATCTGGTTTAATTAGCCATCAACCATCTGTTGTTTCATCATACTCGTATGCTCCAGAAACACCAGTTGTTCCAAAATTCACTAAACGTATGTGTCTATTGAAATAATCATGCGATTATTAAACATTGTTCATCTCGTTTTTTTAGCAACATTATGTGCTGGCAAACCAAACAACACCAATCTTCCATATCCAAGTGATTTAACAAAATACATTTCATGTTTAAACGAAGAAGTCTTCGAAATTATGGATTGTCCACAAGGTCTTATCTATAACGTCGAACATGATCAATGTGAAAAAGTTAAAAATACCGAAAAAATCTGCGAACGTGAACAACCATGTTTAAATGACGGTCAATGCCATCAAACAAGCCCATCGACATTCAAATGTACATGCCGAGGAGCCTGGACAGGTGAATACTGTGAAACACCCTTATCATCATGCGCAACAAACCCATGTGGCGAAGGAAACGAATGTCATACATTGAATGCCAACGATTACAAACAAGATTATGTTTGCGTTTGCAACGGAAAGAAATCCTATGGTTTAAGCTGTGACAGAAGTACATATCAAATTCAATTGAATTTCGTTCAATGATCTCGTTTTTTTTCCGTTAATAGATACCGTTCAAAATCCATGCATTGCAGCTCCAGATGATCACGAACAATACTATCCATTTGCCTTCAGTGCTCACGCTTACGTTCAATGCAACGGTGATCTTCTCTACGTTCGACCATGTGCTGCCGGTTTATTCTGGAATCAAGAAGAAAAAATCTGCGATCGAGAACCAACAGCTCCAGTTCGATCACTTGATCAACCACAATCCTATCAAATCGAAACAACAACCAAACCGTTTCCATCAACATCATATGGTTCGTACGAAAAACCAATTGATCGACATGTCGGTAGTCGTTATCGAAACTACAATCCAGAACCAATTGTTCCTGCACGACAGTAAAATTCTTCTTGTTTTATCAAAACAAAAAACTCAATTCTCTTCTTCTAGTGACTTATTTTCACAAATAAACACCCGAGTGCAATTACCAACAACGCAATCGTACAGTAAATATTCAGCAAATGAAATCTATTTTCCGTTGAATAACGAATTTGTTTTATTTAGCTTCGATGTTCCGACCATTAGGACAAGCCACCAGTCTTCGTACAGCTCCATTTAAATCCGCATGGAGTGTGCCACGTATGAATACACAAGTTCAAACAACAGCCTATTAATGCCGATAGATTCATCTTGTACAATCATTTTCTATCGAGATCATTGTTTTTATAGGTTAATATCGTATTCATATTCTTACTTTTTTTTTCTAGTTTTTTCTTTTATATACTTTCTACATCTTAGTCTTGTTTTGTTAACATTTCTTCTTTTAAAAACTAGTTCGATCCGTTCGTGTAAACCTTTACTGTTGTTCGTTTTCATGATTTTCTATGTGATAATCACTCAGATGAACTGAGCGTTTTTTTCGTTAGAAAGTTAATAAAACATAACAATAGTTGTTTTGCATTTTAATTTATTATTTTATTATTTTTTTTTCTTCTTTTCTCATGAAAAAGCATTTAAAATTAAAATGAACTTCGTGAAGAATGTTATTTCATGCTGAATTAGTCTTCTTTTGTCTCAAGACAAATACAGATACATTGTTATAACACGCATTATCAGTTATTAATGAACATAATGATAATAAATTATCTAAACTCGAAGACATTAAACATGTTTCAGGACTTATATATGTGGAAGAAATGCTTGTTCTCCACTTCTAATTCTTTGTGCATTCGTGACAATTTCCATCATTTTTTTACAGTAGATATAGGAATCGTCTCCTATAAATACCTCACGTAATAATAGGAGCATATTTTTCTTTCATTGCTTTTGTTTTATTGGTACAAATTTTTCGATGATATAATCAGTTATTTGCCGCACCCTCTCTGTTTGTTTACGTTTGATTAATGGAATTAAACGAAAAAAAACAAGTACATTTAATAAATCCTACGTGAAATTTCTTTGAAAGTTTCTTCATTCCAAACGTCGATTGCACAATCAATTGTTTGTTTTTCCTTTTTTTTAAGAGCATTACTTCCGAATACTGTTGTAATACATTGACGAACAATGAACGAATATGACGATTCATCGATAAAATCTTGTGAAAATAATATGGAAATTGAAAAATTAGTTCTACCCATTCAAAATACTAAACAATGTGAGCAAATGATTATTCATTATCTATCCTCCCATGTGCGTGTGTAATTCTTTTTTTCGTTCTGTATGTTTTTTTCTCTGCTCCAACGAACTTTTCGTCTTTCATGACTATATAACATACTCCATTCCGTTGGGTAGTCTCAGGAACATTCGTTTTTGATAGATAACAAAATGATTCAAATCGACTAGAAAAACGAAAACTCTATTTATGATGAATACAGCCAGTGATGACACAGATAATCAAGGTATAAATTTAATGTAACAAGAAGAACAAAAACTACCGTTATATAACGGTTTTCTTTTTCTTTCTGCTCGATAAGATGTTTTATTTTTTCGTGCACTTCTTTTAGTGCAAAGCAATCTACAAGAGATCATGCCATCATTTAAGCCCTGTCGAACGAATTGTAAATGTTCAACATTATTTATTTTAAGTGTTATTTTTCTGATTGTGGGTCTTGTTCTCTTATTTGCATTCGATCCATTGGTTAATCAAATATTGGCATATGTTTGTCAAAATTATCTTTTTTTAACAAAATTGAAAATCAGTTTTCTTGTCTAGAAACTGGCGATTATTGAAGGCCGAGAAGGCCATCGATTTTGGAAAGATCCACCGGCTTTCATCGAACGGAAAATGTACATATGGCATTGTGCAAATCCGATCGAAGTTCAAAATGGTGAAGTACCTCAACTAGTCGAACTCGGTCCTTATGTTTACCGGTACGATTGGAAATGATTTCGAATAAAATTTCATTTCGTCTTGACTTTGTTTTTCAAAGTGAACAATGGAATCGAACAAATATATTCTACAGCGATGATTTAGATACACTTTCATACATTCCAATAACAACGTTATATTTCGATCGTGAAAAATCAATTGGACCTGATGATGTCTATGTTACAGTTATCAATGTTCCGTTATTAGTAAATCGATAAGAATGATATTGAAATCGAGATTTCATTGTTTTGTGTTACTAGGCTATGGCACATGAAATGATGTTCGAACCTGTTCTAGTTCAAGAATTTGCAGAATTCTTTCTGTTATCCATAAAAGCAACTCTATTTGTTAATGTAACAGTGAAACAGCTAATGGAAGGTAGTGAAAGAATAATTTTGTAATAGATTCAGTTTTATTTTGGATTTGTAACATTGAATTAGGTTATACGGATAAACTGATTGAAGCAGCTACTTTATTAAAACCTGGAACATTAAAAGATGGCAAGTTTGGCATTTTGCAACAAGTATGAGAAAATAAAATAAATAGGATAATTTTGTTTTTGATTTGAAACTATTGATTTTCTAGAGAAATGGATCGTATTATCAAAATTTCACGATCCATACTGGACTTACTGATGTTACCCAAGTAGCTCGAGTTGTATCATTCAATGGTGTCACGTAATGACTCCAACAAAAGCTTCGTTCTATCTATTTGAATGATTTTGACTTTAGAAAATTAAATTATTGGTCAACACCGCAAGCGAATATGTTGAATGGGACAGGTAGATCATTTTATCATTGAAATCGATATCGTTTGTTTGTTTTAATGTAGATGGATCTTTGTTTCCTCCAAATATAGATAAATCGAAGAATATTTATTCATACAATGCCGATATGTGTCGGTAGGGAGACGGACATTCGAAGATTTCGTATCGAGAAATGATAAAACTTTCGTGTTTCAGTTCGTATTATTTGTCGTTCTTACGCGAGAGAAAAGATGGTCCAGTGACATTGTACGATTATTACCTTTCAGCCGATGTATTTAATATGTCTCGTGAAGAAAACAAAGGCTTTTGTGGACACGGTCCATGCTATAGAGACGGAGTTTTGAATATCAGCACATGTTACATGGGTAAATAGCAAAATCATTTGAAGACGAAAAAAAAACGGTTCTTTTTAGGTGTATGGGGTTTTATTTCTTCGCCGCATTTTCTTCAAGCAGATACAAGATTTTTTGATGATGTTTATGGAATGAATCCTGATCCTGAGAAACATCGATTTGTTATGAGTTTTGAACCAGTAATAATAAAAAGAAATCGAATATACATATAAACTATTCAATTTATTTTGTTGTTTAGCGAACTAGTGTTCCATTTGGAGTCAATGTTCGATTACAATTAAATTTCTACATGCCAAAAATTCAGACATTTCAGTTCGTATTTATCGAAAATCTTCTTCGAAATAATTTCTTTCCCTCAATAGTCTATTGAAATCAGTTAAACCGATTCTTATGCCAATCGTTTGGTTCGATGATGAAGCTCGTCTCACACCGGAAATTCACTCAGAATTGACTACATTAGCTGTCTTTTTGGATGCGGGCGAATATCTGAAATTTATTTTACCATCTGTGAGTTTTCTCGGAATAGTAATCACTTCGATCTATATTTATACTCAAGTAAACAAAAAACAAACATTTCAATTTAAATAACTCAACAGAGGATATCGTATTTTTAGTGGCGACGTACTCGACATGAACGAAATAGTTCGAGAGTTCCTCTATTCAATGGAATCATTTCGACTTAACACACGACATTTCGCTTTTTTTTGAAGTATATATGTTTTGAAATAAAAAAAACAAAACAAAACGAATTGATTTTTATTTGTGTTCTTCTTGACCAATGAATAATATTCGTTCGATTCTACACTATATAGATAGAATTTTACAAATCGAAAACTGCACTCGAAATCATGTCAGCAACTGCTGCAACCGCCGTTCTATCCAGCGGTCGTTTCTATGCCTTAATTGGCTTTGAAATTCATGTTAAACTTGCGACAAACACGAAAATGTTTTCGCCATCATCGGCTAGTCCAGCTCAACCAACGAATAGTCAAGTTACACCATTCGATATGGCCCTACCAGGCTCATTGCCCTATCTAAATCGTTCGTGTTTAGAAGCTGGCATTCGTGCAGCGATTGGACTTAATTGTCAACTAAATAAAATTTCACATTTCGAACGAAAACATTATTTCTATCCGGATTCGCCATCAGGCTATCAAATAACTCAACAACGATATCCATTTGCATCAAATGGAATATTTGATTATCCGTTATTAGTCAAAAAAGATAAATTAAAAGCCTCGACAAAATACAAATTTGTTGACACACCGAATTCATTTATTGTCAAACAATGTCGAATTGAACGTATTCAACTCGAACATGATACTGGCCGTAGTATTCACGATGAAAAACAAAATCGAACTTTAATCGATCTGAATCGATTTGGAACAGGTCTTATTGAAATTGTAACAAAGCCTGATATTCAATCGAGTCTCGAAGGTGAATCATTTCTTCGTGAATTGAATCGTCTTTTAATTAAATATAATATTTGCGAACAGAGTGGTCTTGAAACTGCTGTGCGTGTCGATGCAAATGTCAGTCTACATCCGATAAATACGGAACCGGATGGTACACGTGTTGAAGTCAAAAATCTCGGTAGTTTTCTTGACGTTCGTCAAGCAATTGACTTCGAAATTAAACGTCAAGAACAATTATTAAGTAATAATCTTCCAATTGTTCGTGAAACTCGAACATTTGATACGAATAAACATCAAACAATACATTTACGACGTAAAGAAGATCAAATTGATTATCGTTTTATGATTGAACCTAATCTACCACCATTGTATCTCTACGATGATCAAGATCAAAATAAACATCTATCAACGAAATATCTAGTCAATATCGATGAAATCAAACGAAGTCTACCGATATCACCACTCGAAGAACGAAAACAACTTCTCGAACAATATCAAGATTTTCTTACTGTTGAACATTTACATGAATTATTAAGACTTGATATGCTTGTAATTAAATATTCGATTTGAAATTGTTCTATCATGTTTTGTTTTTGTAGGATTATTGCCGTGAAATAATGTCGAAACTTGACAACAATCATCTTCGTCATTTAGCATTAGAAGTTCTTCTTAATGATGTGAAAACAATTTCCTACGAAGGTCGTAAAATTCGTAAATTTGCTCAAACTGTTTCGCCAAGTCTATTCGCTGAAATTATCATTCATCTTGATCAACGTTTAATTACACGCTTTTCTCTTTATACATTATTGAGTTTATGTAGTAAAAATCGTGACACAAATCGAACATTGAAATCCTTTCTCGATGAACACAATATGCATGCAATCACCGATGAAAAACAATTGGAACAAATCGCTTCTCAAGCTATTCAAGAAAATGCTAAACAAGCTGCTCGATACAAAACCAGTCCAAAGAAAACTTTGGAAGTGTTACATGGTCAAGTTTATAAGAAATACTACGGACGAATACATGAGGATATGATGACAGAGATTTTCAAACGTTTATTGAATAAAAACGAGTGATGTGATGTTTGTTTGTTTTTTCTTTTCAGATGTTTACTCGATTCTTGTTTCGACGATGTTACTCATCGAAAGTTACGCCTCATCAGCAAGCGATGATGGCTCGAGGTCTACCGAAACGTATGCCTATTGAAGGTGTTGAAAATATCATTGCTGTCGGATCAGGCAAAGGTATTTGCCCATGAAGAGGTAAATTATATTCGTCTACTTAGTTAATCTTTCTAATTTTCAAGGTGGTGTGGGCAAGTCATCAGTTAGTGTCAATTTAGCTCTTGCACTATCGCGTTTATCTTATCGTGTCGGTATCTTAGATGCTGATATATTCGGTCCATCGATTCCTACTTTACTCAATTTACGTGATCATAAAGCAACGAATGTAACGAAAACGAATCAAATCGAACCATTAATTAATCTGAATTTGAAATGTATGTCAATTAGTTTTCTAACGAAATCCGATGGTGCGATTGTTTGGCGTGGTTTAATGGTTATGCAAGCTATTGAAAGACTTCTTCGACAAGTTTCTTGGTCACCTCTAGATTATTTAATAATCGATTTACCGCCGGGCACAGGTGATATACAATTGTCAATCGCACAATTAGTGCCATTAACAGGTGCAATTATGGTCACAACACCTCAAGAATTAGCATTAGTCGATGTACGAAAAGCTATTGACATGTTTCGACTTGTCGACGTACCCATAATTGGTATTGTCGAAAATTTTGCGACGTATTTTTGTCAAAAATGTGGCCATGAAGAAAAATTGTTCGGTGAAAATGGTGGAAATCTATTAGCTAATGAATATCAATTAAATATTCTTCAGTCGTTACCTCTTGATACTCGTTTTCGACAAGCATGCGATCAAGGTCGTCCCATATTCGACGAAAAACAATCAGGTCTATTTTTGAAGTTTACTCATCTAGCCAATCAAGTCGTTGAATTTACGAAAACAAATCAATTGACGACAAAAAACACATAAACAGATTCGATAAACGAATAAAAACAAAGTCGGACTCAAATTATTATTGATAGTCATCAATGTGTTTTTGTTCTTTATCGAAATCTTTTTCTTTTGACAAGAAAAACAGAAATGATTGGATACGTTTTTTCTACGTCATAAAAATTAATAGTAAAAATAAGCCGTTTTGAGAAAGAAAAAAAAAGGACGAGAGAGAATCTGCGTGATCAAGATTGATAGATAATTATGTAGTTTCGATAGAAACGTAGCTATCATGATGGTCATACATTATTTTTTCTCTTGCTCTTTTTTTCTCGTTTTCGTTTTGTTTTGCTTCAATGAACACATTCTAACTAGCATGGCAAATATTTATGAGTAGAATGTATTTTGAAAAAAAACGTACAGAGAAAAAAGAAAAAAAATGTATATAAATAATTTGGTTTCTTACACAAAATTTCTAGAAGAAGGGCACATATAGATAGATATACATATATAAGTACATTTAGTATTATAACTTTCTTCTAATTCAAAAGAAGATTATGTCGTTTTTTAAACGTTTGTTTGGCAATGATACAATTGCCGAAGATAATCTTCGAATAATTATAACGAGACATGGAGAACGAGCTGATTTTATTCTCGGACCTAAATGGGTTTCGAAAGCTAAAGGAGGTGGTCAACGTGATCGTCGCTTGTCTTATCTAACACCAAGAGTTCCGTTCGAAGAATGGAATTATGATCCACCATTGACTACCGATGGTGAACGACAGAGTATGTGGACTGGAAAAAAACTACTTCGTTACGGTTATCCAATTGATTATTGTTATTCATCTCCAGCTTACCGATCGATTCAAACAGCTAATCGAATACTTCAAAGTCAAGGACGAAAAGATGTGTCAATCAATATTGAGCCAGGTATAAACAAAGACAAGATTGCTTTGTTTTCTCAAGATTAATTGTTTCTTTTTTTAAAAGGTCTATTTGAATGTCCTGCATGGTATGTAGGAGCTCCATTATCATTTATCCCACCCGAACAATTAGCTGCCGATCAACATTTTAATATAAATTCAGATTATACGCCTTTCTACGACACTGTAGATATGAATGAAAATGAAAAACACTATTATAAACGTTCCCGTGATTTAATTGATTCAATAATTGAACGTCATAAATATCAAGGTGGAACTATTCTATTATCTGGACATGCAGGTTCAATTGAAGCTGTCACGCGTGGTATGCTAGGTCGTCGAGCTCGACCATCACAACTTCAACGAGAAGCTGATAAAGTTAATTTTTGTAATTTTGCTATTCTCGAACGTGATGCACAAACAAAACATTGGTCCGTTCATGTACCTCCGTCCAGTGAGAATCCTTACGGTATACATCAGCCGGTTCAAACATCAATTCCACTTCATCAACCAACATCGTATCTCATTCCAACAGCAGATCTACGCACGAAGGCACTCGTCGATATGTCATATTACCAGCATCGACCCAGACGACGTCATCATTATCATTATCCTCACCCTCATCCTCCTCCTCCGTCATTTTATTATTATGGGTATCGTTAATTACCGTGGTTATACATGTGTTGTTTTCATTTCTTTTTAATATATATAGTTATATATATATTTGTTTTGTAGAACATATAGAATATTTATATTTCAAAAGAGAAAAAGAGATTCGATCCTCCACAAAATCTGACACACAAATACATACGTACAAAGTTTCGATATATATAAGAGAAAAGAAAAAAAAATGTTATGTTATTGAACTGTACATTAAACTGTGCTCGAAAAAAAAGAGAAAGAAAACATGAAAAAAGCAAAAAAAAGTTTCTTTTCATAAATGCAACTGGTTCAGTTGAACGTCTGGTTCTTCTTTTTTTTGTTTCGATTTTGATTCATTTTTTTTTCTTACGAGATACAGACAACGATTATTAAAAGAAACTGAAAACAGCAACGACATTGACCGACTGAGTTTTGTTTTTCGAAATAGGAAAATTATTGAAGTTTATCTTTAGAAAATAACTGTTCTCAACAGTAAAATTGAGGCGTATTCACATTTTTGTTTCTTCGATTTCTTGATCGGCATTGGGTGCGACTTCGTAACGACTTCGATCGTTAACAATATGCGCATGATTCGCACCTTGAGCAATCATTAAAAAGATCTGCAAGAGAGAACAAATATCGACAATGTGTCATTTAATTACATATTCAAATTTCATCCTACCAAACTAATGATGATTACTATGCACGATCCTGTTGTAACAATACTTAAACTGAAATAATCGCGATAAGACTAAAATTTAGAAAAGAAAACAAGAACGTGTAAATAATTCATAAGAGTAAAAAAAAAGTTTAAAGCAAAAGAAAATTTAAGAAAAAAATATGTTTTTTTTTATGCAGCCAATATGAAAATAAAGCGAAGCTATTGAATAAATCATCGATTTTTGTCAAGGAAGAAAGAATAAATGTTCACAGGAAACTGAGCAAATCGTGTCAAAAAGAAAACGTATTCAAAGGAAAGAATATGAGGGCATTGTGCAAATAATTATTTTTATTATTATTCGTGTAGAGTCAATGATACTTAACAGGCTCGAGTTCAATATCAATAATAGATAAGGCCTTTTCAGGTTGGTCTCTTATTTGCACAGACTGAATCGATATGTATGCATATATATTGAAAACAAAAAGAGAGAGATTCGACTTTTATTATACTTACTGGTTGACAAATGTCCGATAATTTAAACGCACTTGGTTTATCGTTATTTGGATGAGCATGCTGATTGATTTCATTTAAGACTAGAAAATGAAATATTGATTGAGAACTATCAGTCTCAAGACGTGACTAGGATTTCAATGACTTACTATTGACGAAACTACCTCCAGCTGTTCCGTAACGATTATTACAGACGACAAAATAAACATAGAAAAGGCCGTATAATGGAATAAATGTAAAACACGCAATGCCAAACCATGAGAGTGTCAAAAGAAATGTTATGAATAAAACCTAAAACGAATTTATTCGTTGATAGAAAACAAAAATCAATGACAACTTACGAAACCGTTGAGAATTCGAGCACATAGATTTTTTCGTGAACCCCAGAAATATTTCTTACGAGTTTTTCCACTTAGAATACTTGCTAAAAGTACCGAACATAAGCCAAATACGAATGTTGTTGCAACACCACAGCCAATCACGAGTCGGCTAAGATTTAAACTGTTAAAAATAGAAAATAAAATTAGCTGATATTTAGTCTGTTCGTTCTTCGTTATTTACCATTTCGAACACGACCATTTGCCACTTCTTTGAACTCGATGAATGGTGTAGATAGTTGACATTGCAAAAAGTACACATCCAATCATCAAAATAAGAAAGGATAGAAGCGATGGAAAAGGTGTTTTATGAAACATGATTAATATTGGATTAATTTAGTTTCTATCTGAAATATAAAAGAGCTTGACATTGAGTCTATTTGTTTGTTTTCTCAGGCGAAAAAAAGGCACACTAAAACATTTTTGTTTCCGATTGCATAATGTAGTGATTGTATTGATTGAATGGTAGAGAGAGAATGGAAAGAATATTACACGACTGATAGCCATACTTATGCGTACGTAATCACTAATACCAGTTTGTATGTACGTAGGTATATCGATTACGCAAAGAAAAACAGGAAGAGTAACTTTTCTTGATCGTAGCCCTAATAGAAACAACTTTCAGCCGTTGTTCAATTATTATTTTTTCTTCTGTCTCCCTTACTCTCGTTTTTTTTCTCTAGTGTGTTCTTTTCTTCTTCTTCTTCTTTGTTTTAATAATAACGATGAGATCAATCGATTATACGTTGAATTCGACTTCAAATAAATTCGACAGTATTCTTCGGGGAATCAACTTTCTTTTTTATTGCAAAGTGATGATAGTAGTGCATGCAAATAACTGTATGTGTGTGTATAGACACGTATGGAGGATCAATGGGATCATATATATATATATATTTATAAATACACTCTAGTATTACCATCAATTGTGATGCAATATTCAGCTCTCGTCTCGCTCTCTCTCTCTCTCTCTCGTTTGCTATTCCATGTATATAGATTTCATTCATCAACTAAAACAGGAACTCACATGTGACAATGATTCGTATGGGAGACATGAAGCTGATTTATATTCATAGACCGGCGACGACGACATATGAACATAGTGAATCATTAGATTGACCATCTCTTTACAAGTGCAAAGAAAAAACGGATATAAAATAGTATATATATCTTTTTGATTGATTCAATCAATGCAAAAGCACAGCTTGTTTCTCTCAGTTCTCTTCTTTTCTACTACTACTACTACTACTTATTATTTTATTCCAAGGCTATGATCAGATCATATTATTCTTCCTACTTCAACAACTTTAACTAAACAAGAAGGAGAAGAAGAAGAAGAAGATGTTGATGACGGTTGTAAAAAAAATAGTATATACAAGCGAACAAGCAATCAGACAAACATACGATTTCCATAAATGAATAATTGGATAGCCTGATAACAGCCAAGGTTTTTAATAGAGAGAGAAAAAAGCAAGATGGCGACGAAACAAGAATGAAAATAATAGACCATTGCCTGTAGGATGTTTACCGATCGTTTTTATTTTATCATTTGACAGACAGCTAGATATTCACAAATCATTAGTCAACATTAGAAAAAGATTAGAATGCATCCAATGTTCGGTGCAACAGTTGGAAGAAGAAAGAAAAGTATAGAGTTCTATATAGTTAAATATGAGAAAAAAGAAATTTGCACACACACACACTTACTTGTCTTTTGAGCCAGACAGCATGATTATTCTAATGATAACGGCCTCTGTTTAAGGCATACTTTAAAATACAAAAAAAGCTAATAACCATTTCTTATCAAACTGACTGGCAGCGAATGATAGTCATGATGTTGATAGAAGGACAACGATGTCTTGCATCGCGACCAACCATCAAGGCTGATATGACTGTCGGACCAAATCAAAGTTTCATTTTTTTTTCTTTTTCTTCTTTTGCTCTGCTTCTCATTTTTATTCTTTTATGCACTGGGAGCTAACTTGTGATGCAATGATCTGCGGCATGCACATGACATATATATATATATATGCATACATATATATCGAAAAAAGGTCAAATCAATGTACAGATTGATGATTCTAGTGATGATCTGCACTTACTGAACATCGTTTGATTCCGTTTTTTTTTCTCGATGATGAAAGTAGTAGTAGTAGTGTGAATATCTGCTGTCTATTAGTGACAACGGAAATCGTATTAAACCGGCAATCATAAGCGGAATTGTTTTGAACAGTCGTATTCGAATCGGCGGCATCATTATTGTCATCATCGATTTGTCATGTACGAATTGGAATCGAATGCAAAAGAGACAAGGGACGAAGGGAGGGAGAGGAATAGAGAACGAGAAAGGCAAAGACAGCAAAAAATGGCATGAAGAAAAGGAAGCCAGTAAGGAGGGAACGGAAAGTCTCTTGTGCTTATTCTCGTTGCCATCATTTTCTTTTTTTCCTCTCTCTCTCTCCCTTTTGCAGTTCAACAGAAAAGAATATAATCAAGAAAGAGTGCCATAAGAAATGAGAGACAAACAGAAAGAAAAAGAGAGAATAATTAGACGGATTTTCGAAGGAGTTACATAGCAGCATTGGCATTCCTTCGGTCGATGTCGTTGAACAAGCATTTCTAGTTTTCTTCTTCATCTTCATCATCTTCGTCTTCTTCTCGTTCATGTTCCTATTCTTCGTCTTTCCACTTCTTATCGAAGCAAACAAACGGCAAGAAGAGTACTCGAAAAAAGAAGAAGAAGAAAAAAAAGGATCAGCAAAATGTGTATATACGTTTTCTAATAGAATATTTCCAATTGAAGAATAAAAAGAAAAAAGGAATTTGTTGATGTCTTTTCTATTTCCTTGAGCGATTCAAGTCGATCACTATAATCTCTATTGCTATAATTAATACTTATGACAACAACAACAACAACAGTAATGATAATAATAGTAATCGAAATATCCTTTGGATATTTTCTATTTCAATATTATTCTTTAAAAAAAAAGAAGAAAACTTACCGCCTTCTGATGTTATCTTTTACATATAATTCCTCTTTCTGTTTGATTCTCAAGCATGGAGACATATGCATTCAAGTTCAACTTTTATGCATGAAAAAAAGTATACTTTACTTGGCTCGTTTTTTTTTCAGAGACTCGTTAATGCGGTGAACTTTTTTTCCCTTTCTCCTTTGTCCCATCCTGATTCATACTATTAGCATACACAAAAAAAACGAGAGAAAAGAGAAGCGAGGAGAATGAAAGAGAAAAAGAGCCAATGGTTCAACTACTAAGAATTACACATACATGCATATATCTGTATATTTCTGCAATAGTGAACGATGAAAAGAATGACCTGATTCTTGTTCTTTGGACGCGTGCCCTATGTCTCGCAGTCTTTTTCATACCTTCCTCAATGATGAGAAAAGAGCAGAAGGAAAATTCATTATTGTCCTATTCAATTTAATAACATCAATCTTCACGTCAAACAGAGTAACGAGACAAAAAAAGGAGTCTTCTTCTTTTTTTTTTATTATATTTATAATTGCATTCATACTCTTTAGAGAAAAAGAAATGAAAAGATTTTTTTTATTTAATAAAATATCAGACATTCGAAATAAGAGAAAAAGAATAAAATGGACGGTAAAATGATTGGTTAGTCAACACAGCTAAAGTTTTGAATACATAAGAATGAAACAACCGAGTAAATAAGAAATGTAAATTATTCAGTATTGTCTGTGGAAAAACTTTTTGACGAGATTATCGAAAGAATTATTTTCATATTTTCATTCAATGGAATTTCGTAATTTAACGGGAGTGTTTGTTCATCCTAAATGAAAGTTTCTTTTTTTCTTATTTCTAAAAGAAATCCAATGGGAATAATACTTTTAGATTGATTATATGTGCCATTCGATCGGCACACAGATCGATTTGATCGGGTAGAAGCATAATTTGTGCTTCTCGAACACCTAAGATCATTATTTGTTGAACGGAATCGACCATAATTCCTTGATTATTAGCACCAATTGAAACCAAACAGATCGATTGATCATTTAGTGCATCGAATATGAACCATTTACCACGACGTAACCGTGTTCTATTCAAAATAAATTCGAGTATTTCTAGAAAATCCAAGCTAATATTCAAATCTATCTACCGAAGAATTTTCAAAAAGACTTTCGCAGCATCGAGATCAAACGTAAGATGAATCGATGGAATCGAACGAAAATGCGTATCATTTGTTTGAGATGTTCTAAATATAGAAAATGAGCCAAGAAAGAAAAACATCGATCTATATTCTTACTCAGCCGTCCATGCACATCGTGCAAGAACTCGACCAAGTTGAGAACCTTCCTTTTCGATTTTTTCTTGAATCAGCTTTTTAGCATTCGGAACTATATCAAAAATTGATTCTCGACGTGACATATCAGTGACTAATAGCGATCCACCTGTCCTAGAAAATAAAATATCGTCAAAATCGAAGAATCTGAAGACAAAAAAAAAACTCATTGATCTTACTTTCGATTTGCACTAAATAAATCAATGATTTGTGCAACATTACATTCTTGTGCTGCTTCGAGTTCCTTTTCAAAACAACCGACAAGCTAAACAAAACAATACGAGTTTTTAATCAAATCTTTCATTTTTCCTGTACTTGTAAAAATTCCACTGAACCAAGATGAGTTCGAAATGGTTTCAATTGTCGATCATTCGTAATCATCAAATCGTGAATCAATGTATCACCTGTTGCTGAATACAAATTCGGTAAAATATGACCGAATGGTACGTGATGACCAGCGTGAAATTGTGTGCCGGTTTTGAAAACATATTTCGCCAAATATTGCATTAATTTACATGGCCAAAGAGGTATTTCATGAACGGAATTATTCATTTCTGGAGCTTTTCGTAAACGAAATGTTAATTCAAAACCATAGCCTGATACACTGTCAGCATCGTCTTTCGATAGAACTCTTCATAAACACAAATAGTTCGATTCTATTTTTGACTTTTTCGAAAAAATTAAAAAAAAACCATACTTGTGAACCCGCCCATCGCCATGCAAATCACTGAATCCGAATGAGACATAATGCCAATGAGGCGGTGAGGTTTCATTCCCTTGATTATGATAGATTGAAATATAATCTAAACATTCTGAACCTCCAAGCCTAAACGAACGAATAAATGAATCTCTCCTATAGAATTTTTACTCGAACGAACCAATATTTTACGACACTTGTCGCTTGTGTAGGATTCAATTGATCTGGATAGACTTTCGAACATGTTTGAACAATTGCATCAATCCCTACATATGATCGATTGTGGGCTTCTGCCATCTAGAAACAATCGTCAATGAATTCAAAAGTAGAAGAAAGGGAGGAGAAAGAGAGTAGCACATCAACTGTCTACTGCTTGTTTTATTCGAACAATCAAAAAACGAAAAATGAAACCAAAAGATAAAATACAAAGAAGAAGACGAAGAATAGAGAAAAAAAGAGAGAAAGAAATCATATACATATGACTAAACAAAAGAAATCATTTTTCTTTTCTAAATAAAAACAACACGAGGCTAACAATTCCCTATAGACTTTAGTAAAGATTAACCTATACGAAAAAAAAATATATACGTATGTACGTATTTCTATTTAACCGAGATGGTATCCAAAATCGTTTAGACATTTCACAAAGATAAATACAAAAAAAAGAAAAGAAAAGAAAAGAAAAGAAAACATCAAATACATACATGAAAAAGAATCTATACATAAGTCATCTTTCATCTCCGAAAATAATAATAATATAACAACAACAACAACAGTAAAGAACCTCTCGAGTCTTAATATGCTTCTTTTCTTTTGATTTTATTCTCGAAGAAGCATTTTTATGACAGCTTCACGTCTAATTTTCGATATACAAACAAATATTCATGCACATATTACAACAATCAATCACGCCTAACTAAATAAAATAATTATTTACAAAAAAAAAGTTTCCTAACAAAAAGAGAAAGCGACAAAGAATGTTCACTGTTCATAATCGATCGATATACTTTTCGAATATTCTAATATAGAAATTCTGTTTGCCTAAATCTAGCTACAAAATTTGTTTTTCCTTCATTTTGTTATCAGAAATAATAATAATAAGTTCGTAAGAAAAATAAAGATGAAAGTCTAATGTTTAGTTGTTGAAGATATTAAAACATGTTTGCCTGAATGATTTTTCGATTGTTTCGAACGAGATGAGGGTGTCGATGGATTCTGTTGATTTGCGTTTAATTTCGCTTGTTCAATCTAATGAAAACAAATTCGTTTTCAAATAAAAAACAACAACAATTTTATTTACATTCGATAATTTCAAAAGATCTTGTTGAAGTTTTGTTTGCAACGATCGAACATCGTCAAGTGTCAATTGCATTAGATCTTGATCGCTAGGCAGAAGACGCATGTTATGTAGAAGTAAAGGACGCATCTGTTCAATTTGATGAAGGGCATCGTCACGTTGTTGAATCGCACGATTCTTTTCCTGTTCTAAATGAAGAGCTAATCGACGACTGTCTTCAGCCTCGCGACGCCAATGTTCAGACGACTAATTGAAAATATCAAATCGTTCAAAAGAAATTTTTCTTTTTATTGTTATTATCAAACCTCTTTTTCCGTGAGAGCAAGTGTTTGCATTTGTAAAACACGATTTCGCATGAAATCCATTTCGGTTGTCGATGATGATGACGGCGAAAGTGAATTATTACTAGTTATACTAACACGTTGAAACATTAGCTGAGGAGAAGACACGGGAAGATCTTGACTGAAACCAGCCATTTTATAGTATTCACCAGGACGTTGACTACTACCGCTCGATGTCGATGGTTCAGGAAATAGTGTATCGATAGGCTAAATAGAGAAAACATGAATTAATCGGATGTGTAAAAGAGATGTTTATTTACTGAGCCGATAGTTGGATCTAATAATTGATTGGGCGCATCGAATGGCGATTTTGCTAGTGATGAATGTGAAAATTGTTGATTTGTAAATGAATTTGGAATATTCATGGGTCTGGTCATTGGATTTACTGTGGTGGCGGTGGTTGTTGTTGTTGTTGATGATGAATGTATTGGCGATGTATGATTAGTTGCTGGTGTTGTTGAACGTTCAAAACTTTCGATATCATTATCAAGTAGAAGAAAATCTGTATTTTGTTCATTGCTTGCTGCTTTATCGAATTCATCTTCATTCATATTGTCCAAACCTAATGCTGACAAAGATGAACCAATTAAATTTTTGACATCATTTGGTAACGTTTGATAATCGAATAGTTTCTTGGATTCATTTGAATTCTCCGATGGATTATTCGTAGGTGTGAATGGTTGTCGATCTTGAGGAAGATTGTATGTATGAGGATTGAGTGATGATGTAAGAGTAGATAAAAATGAAGTCGGAGGAGGATATGAATGACTAGCAGCTAGAGCAGCTGAGAAAAAGAGTTGTTCATTGAGAAATGATGACGGTGGTAGAGGCTGTTGCTGTTGTTGTTGTTGTTGTTGTTGTTGAGCTTGAGATGATGAATAAGATGAAAATATTGATTGCTGTGGTGAAGAAAATGTAGGTTGATTAAGTATATCTTGAATAGTGAATGATCCACTACCAGAATGACTGTTCAATAATGACTAAAAAAGAAGAAATTGTTTTGTTTTTCTTTTCTATTGAATTACTTGTTGTTCAGCTGTTTTCATAAAAGCACCTGGACATGATCCAACTTCGAAAATCGATGATTTCTTTGGAATGTTTCGTGATGATGGTAATGCCTTGCAAAAAAAAAAATTCAATCTATTCGAATTTCTGATTTCTCTCAAAGAATGAATCTTACATCATTGATATCAACTTCTTTGTCTTCGGGTATTGGGATAAATGAGGATAAAGGTAATTCACTTGTATAATGAAGATCAAAATCTCGATAGGATTTTAACTCTTCTGAAAAGTTCAAAAAGAAATATTTGACCTGAAAATCATCTAGTCGAAATTCATTCTTACGTTCAATATGAGCAAAAGCACAGAAAGGTCCACGTGGACAATAACTTGTTACTGACACATCATTACATTTAGTTGATTTATAAATCTAAACTCAAACTTCAATATTTCAAAATTCTCAATCGACGATTTTCGTTACTTCAGGATGAAATTGTTGTTCTGTTCTTGTATGACAATATTTACAATTATCACCTGACTCACAAACAGTTGGATCGATCCATTCGTCACTTTGTTTGACATGTGGACACGGTGTTGATCTAATCGATTCAATTCAATCGAGTAGTTTTTGTTTTTTTTTTCAAAAGAAATCGAATGTTTTACTTGTATTTAAATATCGACGGATTTCGTCGACGATCTCGTGGATTATGATATTGCGGACATGCGTAACCTTGTCGGCATAAACGTGGTGGGCGTTTACATGGTTCAGTTTTATAATTCGCAAGAACATAATGTGAATCTTAAATAACGAAAAAAAAGACGTCTCTCGAGTCAAAAAAACATCTTTATTCAATTGATTCTCTCTTACCGTTCCATTTCGGATCATCATTTAGAGCTCGTTCATTTTCTAAGCTAATACATAAACGTGTTAATCGTTCTAATGCTAGATCGCTATTTTGTAATTCTCGACTGTCAAGAATCGGTTGTCGAAGATCATTCGCACCGTGAGCATACGAGCAATGCGGACCATTCTTAAAACAAAAGCCTTTCGCATCCGATTCATGTGTACATAGACCAGTTTTAAAATAACGTAAATGATAACGTTTTTCCGTGTCGCTGGCATTTCGATGTAAAAGTAGGCAACTAATATGAATGAGAAAATGAATAACAAATAATTACATGAGATTAACAACATACTCATCGCCATTGGGACAAACGCCAGTTTGTTCATCGTAATCATTACAGTAGAAATCTGGATCGTAGGAAAATGTGCCGTCTTTTCGACGAAATGGACGTCGACGACGTTGATTTTGAAAATGCCAATAGAAACATGTAAAAGGACGATGTCTACAGATAAAAATCAACTCGTTTAAGTGAAACTAATCGTTTTAACGTTCGTTGTCTTCCTACTGTGTGCATTTATGTTGAAGAAATAATTGACATTGATCAACTCGAAAATCTCGTAAATAACTAGTATTTAAATACAATAGAATCGTTTTTTGATTATATCGAAATATTGAAAATTCTACTTTAAATGTAAATTTTTTTCTATTAGAGCAAGTTGTTGAAAGTCATTAGCCATGATAATTTTTATACAGAGGTTGACTGAGTATTTTCGATCATAAATAGAGAGAAAAATTTCTCACATGATTTGTTCTTTCCTTTGGTTTCTATTAATATCGACCGAGCACAAGGGCAAACGTTTCTTTTTTTTTCTACGCTATTTTTCTGTTGTTATTTTTATTTATTTGTTGACAGTCAGGTGATAAATAAAAACGACCAATCGGATTTCTTAAAACTATTTGAAAATAAAAATAATAGAGGACGCTGATTTTCTCTCGACAATAAGTAATAAGAATGAAGAAGAAAAAAGAACTATGCAAATAGACACATGGATGTAATCGAAATTCAATACTCGTCATAAATATTAGATTATTCAAGTTAAACATTGAAATGCTTTCAGTCGCGGTTTTTCATTTTCGAGGGGTTTTATGTTGACTCAATGTTTTCGAGATATAAATAGCATGATCGTTCTTAGAAATTTTATTTTGTCATCGTCATCATTTTGATAAAAAAAAATGCATTTGAGATAGTCTTATCAATAAACTCTTGACAGTGCTTGTGATTGCTCTAACTTCTCTTTTTGAAATTTGTTTGCACTCATTCGGTGTTTCGGTTAGCAAAAAAAAACATGAAAATTATCTTCATTATTTGTATTTGTCTATTTGGTCTTCTGGATCGAATGAACATCAATGCTTCGAAATCATCAGGAATTATGTATAAAGAAAAACTCGAAGATTACGTTGTTAAAAAGAAGGTCATATTGACACCGGTATATTAAAATATCATACAAACTTCCGTTTCATTTATTCTATCAGTTATTTTTTTTTGCACCTAGGATGCACCGAAACCAATTGGACCGTACAATCAAGCTGTTCAAATTAATTATATTCTTTATTTAAGCGGACAAATCGGTATCGATCCTGCTACAGGTCAATTAGTTTCAGATGATGTTCGAAATCAAACTCAACAAGTTTTTCGTAATATTCAAGCGGTTGTACACGCTGCTGGAGCAAATATGACGCAGATCGCTCGATGTCTCGTGCTTATACTTGACATGAACGATTTTCAAGTCGTCAATGAAGTGTACGCTACATTCTTTCCTTCAATGGAAGATTATCCAGCACGAACAACAGTTGCGGTAAAAACATTGCCAAAAGACGCAAAAGTTGAAATCGAATGCACGGCATATACCAATCGAGAATAATTCTTCTCTTTTTTTTTTGAAGACTATTTTATTTCTAATAAATATGGAATTTATTACAAAAATTGTGCAATTTTTATTGCCTTTTCTAACTCGTTGATCATTTGTCGATGTTCATTTTGCTGACTCAATCGTAGATTTTCAATGATAACTGCTGACATTTGTTGAATTCGATCAAGATTAGCCATAGATGCAAACTATATCAAAACAACCGATTAAAAACCAAAGTTATCTTTCGTTTTACCTCGACTAGTAATTCTACACAACTAGAGTTAAACATTTGTTCGTAGATTCTCTTTCGATAAGGTTCATTCTGTTGTGAAAACACAGCTAACGTCGTCAGAAACAATTCATGACGATCACTATGCATTTTCATTTGAAAAAGCAATTGTCCTATTTTATAAACACATCGATATTCACAAAGAATCGTCAGATTTTGCATTGATAATGCTAAATTTCGTATTAAACCAATACAAGCTTTGATTAACAACCAATTGTATTCTTTTGTATGCAAATATTTAATTAACATTGGAATACCATCAATAATTCGAATTGATTGTCGAGCTTCGTTGGCTAATGAACATTTACCAGTTAAATGTCGAAGTGTACAAATCTAAACGAAAATCTATCGTAAATGAATGGAAATGTTTTGTGAAGTTTACAGCTGATTCTATGATTTGATCTGATTGATCCGATTGTCTGAGAATATGAACAAGTATTTCAATGAGATTATTTCGAATCATTAATGATTTATTTGCTTGATTTTCACAAGATAAATTCGATAGAATATCAACAATATAAATTTGACATTGTCGATCTGAATTCGTCGAAAGTATTCGAATTAACAAAGCAATCAATGTATCAAAATTCTCCTAATTAAATGCAAATAAAAAAACAATCTTTTTGTAAGACATTCTCATTTTGCTAACCATATGAATAATTTGATCGGACAAATTTCTCAATGTGATCAAACACGAACGTTGAATTTTGCAAGTCGAATTTTCATTGAGAAATCTTTCTAAGATAGGAATAAGATTATATTGAATTAAACTAGATTTCGTATGAACATTCGATGATAAGAATGGCAATATACGAATTAATGTAAATGATAATTTATTATAATTCGTTTCATCAAGAATCGTAACTAATTCTTGAAGAAATAATTTACTTGATTGTAAATAAATCTGAATAGAAAATTGATCATAAATTGATATGAAAAACCAAAGCGTTTGCGTTCTTTTACTTGTGCATTTCTATTGAACATCGCTAAACGTAGGAGACAATCAGCAAGAAAATTCATTTGTTTATCTGAACGACGATGTACAAGTGAAGATATAAATATCATACAACCATTGTGTTTTTCAATTTCTTTTGCTGATTCAACAGCTAAACCAATTAGACAATTGCGAAGAGTCGTAAGTACGAAATTGATGACATCATCATTCAAGTTTCTATCCGAGACAAAAACAAGATAAGTTTTTTTTTTTAAATAAAGTCTTATCGTACTCAATCGATTGAAGTAGAATAGAGATAAGATTATTTGAAAGAATAAATCGGATTCCATCATTCTCAGTTGAAAGATCATGAAATAAACTAGCTAATAAACGTGTTAGATCACTGTCGGTATTGAATAATTGAGTTAGATGTGTGATCAACTAAATGAATATTTCAAATTTGTTTGTTTTTTACTCAATCATTTCGACGACTGACTTGTGGATGAGCAAGAACTTCATCTCGTCGAAAATGATTTTGTCTAACAAGTAGCTGAAGTGTTTTCGTTATTTCAATTGCAATCGAAATATCTCGATAAGATCTTTGATCATTGAATAAATCAATTAATTCCGAAATAATTAATCTCGCGTTTTCTTTTTCTTCATTCATTGAAACACACAAAACGAATGAATGAAACTGATAAAACAACATAAATTCTTCGAAATCGATATAGATGTCGTCAAAACTCGAAAAATCGTTTTTTATTTTCCTTCGATAGATTTCATCTGACAGATTTGATTTGTTTAAGAATCAAGTTTCGACACTGAATACACGGTCGTTTATAGAAATCTACATGTCCAAATGGTTGACTACGTCTTGCAAATTGTATTGATTTACCATTTAAACGAAATTGACAACAATAACATTGATCTTCAATTAAGAAAAACGAGATTAGGAAGTATTCTATCGAGAAAATGTTGCTCTTACTAATATTTGCTTTCATGATTTGTTTTCGATCTCTTTGAACCACGTCACCTAAAATAATAAAATCAATGTATCAAAGACTGTTTTTTCCAAATATATATATATAGTTTAGAGAGTATTTTTATTATTGGTTTCAAAAGGTTTCGTTCTTTTTTTCTTTATTCTGCAATTTGGTTACAATAAGAGAGGAGAAGAAAAAAAACAGATCGAAGGTCAAAATAACGTACGAAAGAGAAAAGCAATTGATTTGAGGTTTCGTTTTCGAGCTTAAAATGACTTTCTTTTTATTGAGATTATTTTCAAGAAATAAAAAATCCAGGTAAACCACTTTTCTCTATCTCGTGATGCGAAAAACAGTTATTTTGAGAGTAAGGGGCTAGTGATTAATATTTATTAGACTTAAATAAAAGAAAATTCGACAAATTTGACAAACAATAAATATTAAACTTCGACATTTAATTTTGATTGAACGGTAACAGCCTCGGTTGGATGAATCGTATTGACATTGATAACTTTTGTATCGACTTCTTTCGGTGTTAAATAGAGAGTTGCACTCGATTGTGATAACAACTCCAATCGTTTCGTATTTTGTATATCGAAATAGATTTGTAATTTTTTCTCCAAAGGTACATCATCGCCGAGATTACCGATGAAATTTTGAATACGACTGCCTTCAGCAATACCATCGGCTTGATTTTCTTGTCGTTCGTTTTCTTTTTTAATTTTAACCAAAGTTCCATTCAATTTTTCGGCTTCAATTCGGCCGTTTAACTCTCGTAATTTGATTTCATTGTCTGCTTCTTGTTTTTCAATGTTTTTAATACGATTTGTTTTTTCATCGATGATTTGTTTGAAGATTTTTTGTATTTCAGGATCTTTGCAACGTTTTTGTAAGACTTCGACACGAATGACATTGACGCCACGTGATTCAAAGAATGTATCATCTTTATCTGAATTAACTGAGGCAATTAGTTGATTATTTGGCAATTCCATGAATTCTTTCATGTTGTATTTCGAAACCTGACTTAAAATTTCCGAACGAGTATGATTACCTACGAAGAAGATGAAAGAAATTGATCTTTGTTTTTTGAATTTATGATAATGAGATTTTTACAAATGTCTTCGGGAGGATCCTGTGTGACAAGAACTAATTTGTATAAATCAGTTATTTGCCAGAAAATCGAAACATCGAGAATAATTTCGACATTATCTGCTGTACGAACGAGAAATTCATAATCCATATCTAGAATAAATTCGAATTGGAAAATAAGCACAAAAAAAAACAAAAACTTTCGTATTACATTGATTTCTTGTATCGAATCGATCGACTTGAACTGTTGAACCATGATCTTTTTTCAAATCATTCGACCATTGTTGAGTATAAATTTGTTGATAAGGATGAATAAAAAATGATTTATCTTTCAAACCATTTTTTAATATATGTTGACCATCCTTATCGATTAGAATCATATTTTCATCTATGTATAAAAATCAGACTCAATAATACGTAAATCGAAAGAAAACTTACATGGTGCTAATTTAACTAATTGACGAATTTCGATGAATTTCTGTGTAAATGATGGAATAAACTTCTGTGGTACGGTTATCAATTCATCGAGACCTGTATCAAGATTTTTGACTAGAACAGCATTTTCTGTATCGATATTAATTATATCAAATATATTTTGACCGCTGGATTGCAGAAAACTTTCATACGGACCAAGAGCAAATGTCTTTGGACCTTTTTCAATACGCATAACACCTGTACGACTATCAATAATACGACAGTATTGCGTATGATTGAGAACAACATAATTATAAACTGTTGAAATCTTGTCATAAGCTTTCGGTACGAATAGCAACGGTCCAGTAACTGTAGATTTTTCTCCAGTTGATTCATCCGTAACGATGATATATTCAGTTGATGATAGATTGTACATATTTTTAACTTCGCTGACTTCATCATATGGTCTCGGACAGAATAGCTGCGGACCATTTTCAACTCGTTTAACACCTGTTAATTTATCTGTAATAACGAGATATTGTGTTGACGTAAGATTTAGCATTAATTTGATGTCACTGACTTGATCATAGGGATTTTGTAAACGAAATATTTGTGGTCCACGAACGATTTCAATCAATTGCATATCATCATTGTTATTCAAGAAAACATCTTTTTCATTAGTTGTTATTCGTTGTTTTAATTCGATATCATTCGAACGATTTTTTCCATCTGAATCAACTATATGTTTGACAATAATATATTGATTATTTTGTAGGACAACCGATTTGATTACGCTCGCATCCCACCACACTGGAAAACAAAACCAACCAGGACCGTAACGAATTTCTTTGCCTGTTGGTTTGTCCAAAATAATCGATTCATCGTGATCAATTGCAATACAACAGCCGACTTGAGTTGATTTACAAGCGCCCATTGACGTTTGAGATTACAGCTAATCTGAAGCAATCGCAGTAGGATCTATATTCAGAAAGACAACGAGAAGGAGGACAAAGTGATCTGATGTAGAAATAGAAAAAGACTTTTTTTCATTGGTTAATTTTCTTAGTAGCATTAGTCGATCTCTCGGGCAACGTATAGGGTTATAATAAAGTGCATGTCATGTCGTAACATAGAATACTCATGTCGTATTTCAGAAGACGTGGAACGACATCTATTCGTGAGGAAGCGCAATGCTCAGCATGTTTCAGAATAAATGCCATTAGTTGTGAAAAAATAACGAAGACGTTCAGCGTTTATATATCGTTCGAGGTTCGTAGGCAAATCGTTTTGATGAATCAGAGAATTGACGTAAATGACTATCTGTCTACGTCATCACAATGAATAATTCTTTCGAAATAATAAGTATGTGTATAGCATATTTTCACATTCAAGATATGTATGTGCGCAAATTTTTTTTCTGGGAGAAAACATACAAAAGAAAAACATATAAGAAAACAGAAAATTGAACACAAAGTTAACCTAAAAATAACAACGAGCCTTCGTCGTTATCGTTGTTGCCAGAGTAGTTTCATCATCATCATCATCATCACTTAAAATCTGTGAATTAGTCATAGTTGTTGTTGGAAGATTGCCTTGACTTGATTGAGTATAAATATTATCATATTCCGATTCGAGATTCGATATGACACTTTCAGAAAGATTATCCGGTCGTGATGATGACATATCACTGAGGTCCGAACGCGGCATTGATGCCGAATCAGTTCGATGTGTAATTGGTTTCATTGAATTTTTCGTTTGTGCATGAAGATTTTCGTATAATAATGGTCGATTTCGATTTTTAAGAGATTCGTGTCGAATAAGATTCGAATTTTTCTTCAATGGTTTGTATCGGATATGATTATACGGACGTTTCGAATTGCTTTTCGATTGATTTGCAATTGGTGTAAATGTATTTTCACTGACTGTATCCGAATCATCATCAGTTGAATCATGTCGAACGACAATATTCGCTGATAAACGATCGGATTTTTTGTTTTTTAATGGAGGTGTTTGTTTGACTTGATCTCGAAAAAGATTTAATTGATCTTCAAGCCAACGTTGTAAGAGATCACTATGAATTAATGTCGGCGATTGACTTGTTTTGGGAAGATATCTACAAAAAACAACCGAAGTTCTTAATTGATTCTTAGTTAAATATTTACTTCGATGATTCGTTTAAGTGCAAAAGATCATGTAGATTACTATAACTTGATGAAAGACGTGATCGTTGTGGATGTTTAGATTGATAGGCAATGTTTTGCATCCATGGCTCATATTGATTGTCAATAGACAATTCAGAGAGTGCACTTTCCGAAGTTTCGGCAACTAATTTCCGTGCAAGATTAAACGGAACTTGTCGGTATCGTTGATGTTGTGGTTGTATTACTTGTGGTGGCGGTGGCATCTCAGGTGGCGGTGGTGGTAATAAAATAACAGGTTGGTTGATTGTTTTCGGCGATATAATCGTCGCAACTGTTGATGTTGGCGAAGCGATCACCGTTGATTTTGTTTCTGTTCGACTGCTTTCGGTATCATCTTCAGTTGTCATATTAACTGTAAACGCTAGATCACAAGGTCGACGTGGATAATAACAATCGATTAATGGTGATCGAACTGAATCCTGTTGTGTAGGATTCGATTTGATACTTGGAATAGGCGAAGCAGGTAGATCATCCCAACCGGAAAATGATGAAGCTGTTTCTTCATTTGTTGTTGATAAACTTCGAGATGGTTGTTGTTGTTGTTGATCTTTGGATGTTTGGTCGTTAAGTAATTGTCGAAAATCTTCCTCAGTAAAACTTTTTCGTTCGTTCGAAAATTGTCGATTTGTTGCCGATGACATTGCAGGAACAAAGACTGGTGGAGGAGGCGTCGATTTGCATCGACTATTATCATCCGTTGAACCATTGAGCATTTGTTGTGTTAAGATCAAACATTTACTTCCACTTGTTTCCGATTGTGTCATTGCTTCTCGTGATGAAAAACAACTATTATCACTTAAATGAATCATTCGTGGCACAATGAAATCTTTCGAAATCGATGGCGATGAAGATTTCTTCGTTAAAAATCGATTCGAAAATTTCTTAATCGGACTTAATTGTTGTGATTGATGATTTGCTGTTGAATTATTTAAAGCATGTAGAAGTGTTTGCCGATAGGATGGATTTTCTTGTGATGAAAAATGATTCGATATGCGAACATGTTTACGTGATGATTGTTTCAAAAGACTTTGCTGTTCATTAAGATTACCCGATGATGAGGTCGTCGTTGTTGATGATGTTTGAATATGATTTGGTTCTTTTTGTGAATCATCTGTACTCGAAGATTTTTGTACTGTATCCGTATTCGATTGATTGATCGTCAATGGAAGTGTATTTCGACCTTGAAATATATTTTCTCCAGTTAATCGGCCGAGTAAATAGTAAATTGTCGTATGATCTTCGAGATTGATTTGCGTATGTTGAATTGAACCGGCCGTTCGAAATAGATACGAATCATTTAGATATTGATAAGCATTAGCTGTTGTTAGACAATGATTAACCGGTATTTTCTCATTGAGAATATGCATTAATGAAAGATGTTCACTCCAAAGATCGATTGTCGGTGATTTTTCTAAATGTATGAGAATTTCATCAACACAACCGATATGTAAACAAGCAGATAGATGAATTTTATAGGCTGACATTTGTTTAAGTCGTTCATCGAGTTGAAAAAGAAATTCAACAAGATTCTCCAATGATTTCTTATTTCGATGGCAATCCGTTGAAAATAATAATTGTTTCATTGTTGATTTTCGTTGTATAACAATATCTGCATAATTCTCATTGGTTTTCAATAGATATTCAAGATCATTGATAAAATCAACAAGAAAATATTCATCATCATTATTATTATCTTCGGGAATAATAAATTTCACGTTAAGTAACGCCATTTGCTCGTATTGAACATGATAATGTTGTGTTAGAACAAGATTCGTATCATTTCGAAGATAGTAATTAATGACACGTATGGGAAAATAGAATGAGATTTGTTTGATTAATTCTTCACGTTGTCGATGAACAATTAATCTTTCCGAATCGATTTGTTTTAACCAAACAAAATCGATTTTTTCCAACCATTCTCGAACATATGCCGAGAGAATTAAAAGTAAACTATGTATGATAATTAATGTAAAAACTGTATAGTGATGAAATGTTGTTATCGATGGTAAATACATTGATGTTGTTAACCAAATATATTCGAATAGACATAATTGAATAATTAAACAGCAAAGAAGAAAAAATGTTTTCAATATCCATGAACATTGCTGATAAATTGTGCAGAAATAAAGTGCATAGATCGGTGAGAGAACGAGATAATCATGATATTGTTGATGAAATGGAGAAATTATGGTTTCATTCGATGATTCATTGAACAATGTTTGATTTGTTTGAAATAAATATTTGAAATTATCAATCGATTGATATTGACCAGCAACAAGAAATAATGTTGCTAAAGTTAAACAAATCAGTTTATTTAAATAGACATTAAATGTTCGATAGGATTTTTTCATTTGTGATTTCAAATCAGGTTGATCGAAACGATTTAAATATGTAAAAAGATTAATCAAAATGATTAAGACGAAAATTACTGTTGGAAAAATGATCAAATAGTAAATTGTTGTATGTTGAAGAACAAATGCTTGAATGATGGAACCGAATAAAATCAGAATAAGAAATATCGAATAAAACCAATCAGGACGTTGAATACGATGTGTTAATTGAAAGTCAATATGAAAATTTTCATCTTTGGATTTAAAATTTAAAGTCAACCAATGTAAATATTGATTTGTCAGTTCAATTAAACTTCGTTTACGTAACGAACGTGTTAATGTTATTGTACCCAAATGTTTTTCAACATGATATTGTGCTTGTATACGTGTCAATTGATCGACCATACTTGAATTATTCGTTGACATGAAATTTTTCTCATTAATTTCATACATATTCATACTAAATAGAAAATAGGTTTGATCAGTTTCAAGAACATGTTTATTTGTTAGCCATGAATACGAATGAAATTCATAGAATTTATTTTCATTTAGAATTTGATAGATTTTCGATGATATGTGTATACGATTAATAATTAAACATTGTTCACATAACCATCGTGCATAATCATGAGCTAAACCTTGAGTATATTCATTTGAATAGATATTCAGTTGATTATAATCGATACCGATTATTAAAGTTAAACACCATTGTGTAATATTATTAACATGTTGAATGAAACGAAACAGCTCAATAGCTAATCGACATGATGCATCGATATTGTTCTCTTCATTGTTATCTTCATTAACAATTGTTATAACAATTGTTTCATTGTCGAATTGATACTTGGCTTGTGGTTGAAGTTTGAGAATCAGTTGTTCGATTTGACAATAGAGTACATCGATTAACGATGCAAATTCATCACATGTATGAATACGTGTTTGTTCATTGAGTGAAAGATTACAATAGATAACTGTGCCCAATTTTTGATTTTGATTACTAGAAATAAAATCAACAATTGACCTTTAGATTTGAAGGAATACTTTTATATTAATGCGTGATAATTTCTAAGAAAACACTCGAGACAAGTTACTAATCGACATGATAGGTTAACAAGGTCCTTCTCGCTCTCTCTCTCTCTCTTCGAAAGATACATGCATATTAGCTTCTAATTAAGATTTATGTTTCGATTAAAAGGTCGATCGATGAAAATGCCATGATTATAATCAAATACCGATAGCTCGAAGCATATGCTCACTATTTATGTTTCTCTTTTTTTTCGAATCATCTCTCTTTCTCTCTCGTTCGCTTACTTGATATTGAATCCATTGGATATTTTTGATAAACGTCCATGAAATTGTTGTGTTTGTTGGCAATATCCAATGATAGTATTGAGTTTCTTACAATCGACATTGTATTTATTTTTTTCATGAAGATTTTCTTCATATAAATGAAAATGTGTTCGTATATGTCTTATCGATTTAATATACGTATATAAACCGGCAAGATTAATAATCAAATGAAAAATGATTAATGATAAAAATTCAAATGATTTCCAATGAATTCGATCGAAATTATTGAAATACCAAAGAGTTAAATGTAAAATTGAAATACTCAATGAAATTATCAATGATTGAACCAATGTAAATGTTAATAATGAATAAATCAATGTGATTGATATAGCTGAAAATAGGATATGATATTGATTTGTTTGATAAGTTAATATTAATGGAACAATTAAAATTGTTAGAAGAAATAATCGAGTGAAACACCAAAGACTTTGCCATTTCGTATGTAAACGTACGAGAAATAGGAGTAAAAACGTTGAAATAAGTCCGATTAATGATAAAATTGTTCGAATATCAAATGTAAGATGAGTTTGATTGAAAAGAAATAATCGACAAAGGAACAATGTAAATAAATAGATTAATGTTAATAATGGAAGAAAGATTTTCAATGATATTTTACTTAATTTATTTAGAAATTTTTTATAATATAAATTTAAATCTTCGTTATCATTCATTCGATGTAAATGAAAAGATTTTTCATAAATCGAACTTAAACGAACTGTTGGCATCATACTAAAAGCAAGAAAATGAAAAACGAATAGAATTTAATGATAAATCTGATCTTATGAATATTGAAATATCGTCTTTTTTTCTTTCTCTTTTCCTTTAGTTCGAAAAGTAATCTTATCATAGATTGTATGCAAACATTTAAATTGAACTCATTTTTTTTCTCTTTTCTCACTCACTCTCGTGTGACAACAACTTGAAACTTTGATGTCGTAATCATTCGAGTTTGAATATTTGATCACAAGGGCTTCTGTCATCTCTTTTTGTATAACGATCGACTTTTAATGAACAGTTGATTAGCAAAATCGAAAACCGAATAGACGAACAACTCGATGGGACAATTGTGAGATAACAGATACGGATCTCGACTAATTCTATATAATATACAAACATGCAATAATACCTCCAGCTGGATGACTGATTGTTGTCTGTCTTGATGCTGTGCCTATCTATATCTTAACTGACGATGAATTCTATGCATGGTATGTACGATCGTCGAGGATAGAACGAAGAAGAAGAAAAAAGAAGACTAGATGGAAGAATTCTCTCTGCTTGCTTTCTTTCTTTCTTTTTTTTTGCTTTTTCTCTTACTTCTTTTTTGTAACTGTGCTACTTGAGCGTGTAGTGTCGTTTTCTTCTTTCTCTCTCTTCTAAATGTTTGAATCATGTGTTATACTGCCACTGCTGACCTCTGGTCAAAAGCATTATGTGCTCAGTTACTTACTTACTTTTTTTCCTGTATATGAGAGAAGGAAAAAAAAATCAGCGATGACAACGAAGGAAGAGAAAAGGAAATCTCGTTCAGTATACTGATGGCATATATGATGCAACGAGATATGTATACATGAAAGAAAAAGAAGACGATAAAGAAGTTGTTGAACGTTTTCTTTCTTTTTTTTTGGTTGTTGTACACGTATGAACAAAAAAACGTTACAAATAAACACTTCCTTCGTCTTTAAGGCAAATGCAAATAAAAAGTTTTTATCATATGTGAATATAGAACTTTGTACGTTTTCTTTTTGCTTTCGACATGCTACTCGACATTTAACGGTACAATCAAAAGAAAAAAACAACGAATCCAAATAATGATCTACGTATACAACTAAACATTTAGATTCGATTTCATGTCTGTACATATCTGTACGTACATATATTCATAAAAAAAATAAATATACTCAATGATTAAGTGGAAAACGAACATAAATTGAAGGATGATGTCGAGATTGTATCAAAGTAGTTGATGTTACTGAAGCGCTTATTTAGTCAATATTCTTCAAGGCTTACATCGTTGTTCGACTGTTGACAACGTGCAAACACAAGTAGTCTGACAAGTTTGATTAACTAGTACTAGTTTATTTCCTTAAAGCAATAGACATTATGTAAGAATAGGAAAAAAAATGAGAAATGAAGTTAATGTCGAGATGAATTGAATTCTTCTTCTCAAACATTTATCATCAAATAAACCAATCATTTTCTATTTGTATTATTCTTCCTCTTACAGACTTAAAAGTTTCTTTTATTTGTTACTTACTGGTCACAGCATGCGTTCTCATTCAGTCCTAATTCTAACCTATTCGTTCAAGAACGCATTAGTACCGAATACAACCGACCTTTTCAAAGTGTTTTTTATGAGTGTATGTATGCATGCCGTTGTGTACATATACATTTTTTTTTATTCTTCATTTTTCTATCCGATCGGTATGTACAAGGTCTATTATTCTATTCTAATCAGTTTCATTATTAAATCAATACGCTTACCTTTGTTCTTGTTCTTCTTCTCCTCGTTTCTTTTTTCCTTTTTTGAAAACGTCTCAATGAACAAGAAAAGAATCTATTCTGTTACATCAAAGATAAAGAAATCTCGACATGCATAATATCAATCACTGTTGGTCTACGCCCCGCTTTTTTTCTATCACCATCTTATACAGGACAAAGAACAATTATCTCAATGCTTTATACATATAACATGCATTGAGAAGAAAGAAGAAGAAGAAGAAAAAAAGCACATGAAAGACATAGAAAAAAAAAGAAGAAAAATGACAAAAAAAAACGGTCAAAAGGACAAACGAGCCTGATAGTTCATTATTGTTCTGCTCGGAAGAACAAAGTAGTCGGCTGTCTCTTTGCAATTATCGTCATCATCATCATCATATTGTACATGCGCCATTTCCTTCAACAACATAAAAAAGGACAGTGAGCTTACAAATCCCCTATCATTTCCGTTCAATATGTATGTACATATGTGTCCCTCTTTCTCTTTCTCTCTCTTGATGTACCACCTACCGATATATTGCAATTCACGATAATAATAATAATAAAAAAAAAACGAAGAACGAACGAACTTGAATTGATTGATGTTTTAAAAAAAAAAGAAAGAAGAAAAGAATCAATTCTATGTACAGGGACTCGAGATTGTTTCATTTAGTATAATTATGCATACTGTTATGTAATCAACCGTAAGATAAGAGAAAGTAGTAGCGGTAGTCGTAGAAGAAATAATAATCAAAAGAATAACAACAACAATAATATAAACAAAAATAACTATCGTTCATTTGTTGATGACGACAACAACATGAAGCGTTGTTCTGGACGATTGATAATCTGCTAATCAAAACAGTACATGTTCTTTTTTACCTAAGGGATATGTTTTTGTTTTGTATTTGATTAAAAATACAATAATAAACGTGCACAAAGAAACACACACATATAGGGTCTTCCAATTTGAAATAATTGTAAGTTTTCAACACTTAGTCCTGTCGTTTTCTTTTTGCATATAAATATAAATGAAGATTGAATTATTCGATATCATACAAACAAACAAAAAAAAAGATGAATAACATATAATCAAGTATGATGAAAGCGATAGACGCATGTCTCGCTCTTTTTTCTTATTCGTGCTATCACTAGTTTGGCATACCGTCTGCTAGACAAATATGATCAGTAATCATCATCTCATCATATATTTCTATCTACTCTCGACGGGAGATGACCGATGTCGTGCTGACTAAGACAAAGGTTGTTTTCTTCTTCATCATCAACAACTTCTCTTAATAATACTTTTCTCATATACATATGGAACATGTTCAACAGTTGTTCATTCGACATTGAAGATTTCTTTATTATAACTTGAAGTAACAAAACTAGTGAATGTGAATGGTCAGATTTTTTCTTTCTCTCTTCCTTCTTTGCTGTTTGTCATTACTACTTAAACACATCGGTCAACGTTTTTCATCCGATGATAATGACAAATAATGATCAGATGTTCGTATTTGAACGAAAGAAGAATGTCTTCGTTATTTTTTTTTCTCCGATAATTAATAAAGAAATCATCAAGATGAATACTGACGTGAATGAGAAAAGCAAACAGCAACGTAAATCGATTTACTATCATGCAAATATTTTCGAAAGAATTTTCTCATTATCGGAAAATTGATATTAAAGAAAAATCTACGAATGAGACTACGGTCTAGCTAATAAATTTCAGTGAAAAAGAAAACAATTTGAGGCTGTTTGCTTGGTTATTAAATAATGGAACATTGTTTTTCATGTTGTGATTAGGTTCAAGTCTTGTTGTTATACCATTAATTTCCGTTCGTTGAGATTTTCAATTTAAAAAATTCAATTTTATATCGGATTTCTGCTTCGAAGCATATGCCCATCTTATTCCCCTATAAAAGTCTACCGATTTTTTTCGAATCTATCTCATTTCATTGACATAATCATCCTGTTAGTCAACCAAGTTCAAAAGCAAAACAAAAATGATGTTTCTTCGATTTATTTGCGTACAATTACTACTTCTCGTAGTTTCAAATCAAATCTTGGCCAATCCAAGTATATCGGACTCTACAGATGCATTGGTACAACAAGAATATCTCTCGAATAATGATAATCTCGAACGAATCTTATCTGCCATGGACAATTATGACAACTTTCGACAACATATTAATAATAAATTAATCAAGCGACGAGCACAAGCTAAAGCAAACTTAGCTGGATTATGGGGTGTTCCAACAAGATTTGCCTGAGTTAAATGCCTACCTATTTATCTTATCAAAAGAAAAGAATAAACTTTATTTTTTTGTCGAAATAAAATCTTCTATTACACCGAAATTGATTTTGTTTTTTTTTCTCTTTGATTTTGGAAATGAACTTTTACAATAGGCAAGAGACATGATGGAATATCATGATACAATGAGGAATTAATATCTTATGGAAGAAGAAAAAGAAGATCGATTAGACAATTTGATGATGTAATATTAAATAGAAAATATTGTTTATGTAAACTGACATTGACAAGAAATGTACTCGAGAGAATCGATTTAGGCTTATCGAAAAAAAAGTAATTAATGATAAAGAACGATAATTTGGATTTGATTAGATACGTACGTATTTCAATACGAAATGCCGAGTGTCTTGCGATGAGACAACGAACACAGTCTTTCATCTGCATTCAATCATTTTGTGATTAAACTTTACGTCATAATAATTTCCTATTTTCATGTTGTTTTTCTATTTTGCTAATCTTGTTCAAAGAAAAAATATCAATATATTTACTCTAATGCATTTTAACTGCTTTATATTTCAAGGTAACATTTAGCAAGCCGATGGTTTTGTTATCGAAATATCTATTTACTTCTTCGGATTGTCATCGATACTTTGACGACATACATTTGAATAGAAATTCACTAGATGTTGTCATGTTAGTCAATGTTTGTTGAATCAATATAAAATATTCTTCTTCCGAGACAATAAATATTCTTGGGAAAAAATGTAAAAATCAAATAGAAAAAAAGAAATCGCAATCTTGACATAAGCTTTGTTTTTCTTTCAGAAAATTTCACTCAAAAATCGAATTTATTCGAATGAAATTCATAGGTCAGCAAAAGAAAAAGAAATGTTAGCATTTAATAAGTTATGTTGATTCGAAAAAATAAAATTATTTTATTCTTTGATTGAATGATGATGTATAAAAAATATTTCCAATTGAAAATAAAATCAAAGGCAAATAGAAGAATAGCATTGGTTACTGGAAAACTAGTGTTTGTATAAAAAAGTGTCGTAGCAGCAGTCTAAAAAACTTTCTCGCAAATTCTTTTATGAAAACAGAAAAACTAGAGAAAGAGAGACAGAGAGAGATATATAAACAATCGTCTATATATTGTCAATACAAAACGCCTTTTCTCATTTATTTTAGTAAAAAAAAGTTTTCTCGACAGGTAAGTCTTATTTTTGAAACGGTCATTCAATTGTATCACAAATAGTAACAAATTGTTTTCATTGGAAAACAAGAATTTTATACGAATATATTTTAGATTATTTGATAGTTGTCAATTGAAAACAATCTAATCGGACAAATGAATCCAATGAAGATCTCTTGGTTAACTACTGTTATGTTGTTGGCTGTCTGGCTTAGCTTTGAAAATGTGAAAGCAGCGAATGACACAACAGCATATTTAGCAACAGTAGGAACATCGAACGATACGAATTCGTCGTCAACCACGGTCACTACCACAATTAATGCCTCAAATTCAAATACGACAACAATAGCGAGCTCCACCACCGCTGGCGGCACCACCACTGCCAGCAGTGCAAATCATCAACAATCTGTGATAATGCCATTGTCCATTCTCAGTGGTGTTATTCTATCCTTTCTAATCGGATACACATAATGGACATCATGCATACATACGTATAAACAAAATCCATTTTCTCATTGTTCTCTGTGTTGTTCGTGCTCATTCCATTTCATACATGTGACATTTGAAAATCAGCTTTTATTTATTTTCATCATTGTTTTCTTGTCCTCAAAATCATTTCTCGTGCCGATTTCCTTATCTTACATTGAAATATTTAATAAACTTTTTATTTATCTCAGTCGATTCCTTTGAACACTTTTGTGTAAATATTAATCAACGAGAAGACATATTTTCTATTTATATTACAACGGAATTTTGATTGAATCTATGCGTAGTAGTTACTTCATCAATTATAATCAGCAAATTTTAGACTTATAGTGCAGTGCTAATGGCGAATTTTGATTTATTTAAGTAAGACGATTGATATTTACATATATACGTAACATTATTCTATCAATATTTGTTATTTTCAACTAAACGATTTTTAAATACACGTAAATCGTAAACCTCGATACACAAATGATTATTCTACATGACGACATTTCTATTTTCTTATCCTTTCTTTATTTATTCTTTTTTAATCAAATACATTTCATCTATTTAATTTCTAAATTATTCGATTTGTTTTCTCTCCAATGTAAATAATTAAAATTGAAAAACATATAGGTAATAAATACACAACAAGAAACAAAGAAAGAAAAACAACAACAACAACAACAACAAACAATTCCAAAAAATCGATACGACTGTATCAAGACGAAAGAACGAATTTACATACAAACACATAATGAATCAATCGAACACTACCACGGCACAAGAAAAAAAAACAAAGAGAGAAATATATTGAAACAAAACGTGAGGACACTTTTGATTAGTTTTTCTTTTTCGCTGGCGATCTGTTAAACAGAAAAACAAAAAACAACAACAATAATAATAATAATAATAATAATAATGTTAATAATGAATATAGATTGACAAATAACTGATGAGATGAAAATGGTTAACGAGAACATTGATTTGATATATAGATTCCTGAGAAAAATCAACTGACCATATATGAAATGTAGACAAGAGAGAAAAGAAAGTAAAAGCAAAGATAGATTTGAGATTTATTCAAAAGACAAAAATATCACTGTTGTTGTTGTTGTTGTTGTACGCTTGCTAAAGGTGCCTTTCGTTTCGTTGGTGATAAATTAAATGAATTCATAGCTTGAGCTATTCCACCTGCATCATCATCATCCGTTGTTCTCAATAGATCATCATCAGTTGTTCGTTCTTCACGTCTTTCATCATCATCATCATCATCATCATCATCGTCATCATCCGATGTTAACAAAGATTCTTCATCAGTTCGACTACCACTATCATTTCCAGTTGTATCATTATTCGTTGCATGATTGTTAATTGAAGGTTTTCTTTAAGAAGAAGAAAAAAAAGAACATCAAAACAAATCGAATGAAGACAATAAATGCTTACGAAAGTGATGTTTCATGAAAAGAATTATATTCATTTGTCTTTGAATGTTCATGTGAATTATTGATTGCAGTTGGAATCGATTCTGTACTTTCTAGAATAAGGAGAGTAGAAAGACAAGATTTGATTATGAAAAACAAATCAATTGACAAGTGTTGATTTAAGTAACCTGTATTTAATTGTTGTACGAGAGATGACATAGCTGATGTGAGTGAATCAGCTGCTATGAGTAGATCAGTACGTAGGGATTTGGTATGTTGAGTAACTGAAGTTGATTCATTGATATTGGTTTCTGAAAAATAAGTTTATTGATAAAGAAAAAAAGCAGAAAAACAAGTGGATTTACCAATTGGTGTGACTTGATCATGGATAGGTGTTGGCGGTGTTGAATAACTTCGAAATGAAACATTTTGATTACTTTTTTTCAAATTCGTATTATTTATTGGCGGATTATAGACCATTCTCGATGGCGATACGCTCAAACGTCCATGTGGACTTGCTGTTGCTGAACGTTGTTGCGTATGAGGCGATGAACGTAGGATTTTGCCTAATGTATCTAATTGTGTCGTTAATTCTTCTCGACTCTGTTGTAAATGATCAATTCTCGATTCTAATTGATGTTTACGCGATAACAATGTTTGCAATTCATGTTCAATATAAGGATTGGTTTCTGTCGAACCAGCACGTCTCATTTGATGAATACGATGACGTACCGGTTGACCTACGGCTTGCGATGATGATGATAGCGATTGCGGTGGCGGTGGCGGCTGTTGTTGATAATGATGATAAGATGAAAATTCATGTCGAGGACTAGAACGTTGATGTGGTAATGTTTGAGTATAACGTTGTTCGAGTTTATTCATTGACGATGAAAGACCAGGCGATGGAGGATAAAAGCCAGTTCCACATGTGTCTGTATCACTGTATGCGTGATATTCATGGTTAAGATTTGGATTGGCATAATCGAGAGAATTTCGACGTTTGAGTTGAGCGCGTAGACTATTGATTTCGCGAAGTATTCGTCGATTTTTGGCTTCGAGTTTCGAGATAATCAAACGTTTCTCGGCACTTTGATGATCCATTTGCATCGATCGAATCGATGACATAGGCACCATAGTCGATGGCGTTGTTACTCTTGAATGATATTGATTATTAATATTATTATTCATCTGTAAATTCATAGGACACGATGGAAATCTCGATGGTGGTGGTATGCCCGATGGGTTTTGTTTTTGTTTGTCTGTGAGAGCAGCTAATTGCTGAGCGTAGAGAGCGATTTGTATATGTTCATCCAAGTCCGATTGATGGCCGTTTTCGTCGAGTGTTTTAATTTTCGGTGATATCATCGAATGTTGTTCATCGATGTGAACAGCTTTCGGCGTATGCAAACGAACGAGTTGTGGCGATGAACATGAAGATATCGGATCTTTTTCCATGATCAATGGACTCGATGGTGATGACATGGAAATCGGTGGTGATTGTGGCGTTGCGATTGGCTGTGGAACAGGTGATTGCCGATGATTTCGTTTTGTACTATTTGCTCGACATTTCCATGAGAAGAATCTCGGCGAGGATGATGTCGAGGAAACAATATTCGATCGACGTTCGTCATTTTTCGGCATGCATTGTAATGAACGTCGAATTGATTGTCGAAATTCTTTGACAGGCGATGTAAAAAATGTGTACTCTTTCATTTCGTGTGTTGGTAAATGTTGATCGGAAACTCTTCCACGCCAGAAACAATCTTGACATAATTGATACGAACGATCATGACATTGTTGACATTTATATCGAAAGCCCGAGAATGATGCTCGTTGACATGCCGAACATTTAACACGATGGATGACTTAAAAGAAGAAGAAGAAGTTTTTATTTGTCAAAAAATTCCTTTTATATAGGAATTAATTTACCATTTTCAACGCTAATTAAACGATGAAATATAATCAACCATTGTAAACAATTCGGTGTTGTATCATTATAGATTAATGTATCAAGAAATTCATTTAAATTCACTGATGAATTTGATAAATGTGAAAAGATCATCTGAGCATGATTGGCACGATATGTTGAATAGGATATTTCTTGTAATGCATATGGTAATGCAAGAATTTCATGTAGAAACTCATCGATTTGTGCGTAGGTAAGCGTATTACCTGATGATGATGCCGACAGATAGGATGTAAATAAATGACGCATTTTATCAACTAATTTACCCGTACATAAAAGTACGAGTACGACACGAAATGAATTGAAACGTATGGAAGTATTTGTAGTTAAATCATAGTTATTATTATTATTATTAAAAACATATAGAAACCAGGCTATTGCTGAATGAACACAATTTTCAATATGAAGAATTTGTTGTGATGCTGGTAAACGTTTATTTAAATTCGTATAAATTGATGTCAGAAATGTATTCAAACGATTGATGGATAAATATTGATCATTCGATGATTGTATGGGCGTTGGTGTTCGACGATTGGAGGGCGATAGACTGTTTGAACTAACATCGGAAGATGGCCATGTTAGACATTCACGAAGGGATTCAATTACATTTAATAAATCAAGAAGATGAACTAAATCAGTCAAGATTTACTTATTTTTAGATAATTGAGAAAAAAAACAACAAAATTTTATTTACAGTTAAGCTTCTTTTGAATGAATCGTAGTTTACATGCCGTTCGATAGGTCGAAAAACGGATGATATCAAAATTTTGAGCACCTAAATGTCATGAAAGAAAACAGAAAAGTTGTTGTTGTTTTTTGCTTTTAGTTCTTTGAAACATACGAAGCTCCATTTGTAATTGTTGTAATTCATTATTGAAGCTTGTATTCATTGTCACGTCCAAGATGATGGACGGGCAAGCTTCGCTTTATAAAATGGCTAATCTAAATAAACGCAAACGTTTCTTTTCTTTCTTCTGGTTTTATTTGTAGGATGAGGCGAAAAAAAAATAACAAACATAAATCGATTATGGAATCAGAACGAAATGTAATAAAAAAAAAGGAATGTTGATATAAAAAATAAGAACAGATTACGAACAAAAGAGAACAGTATAAAAAGAACGGTAACCGGAAGGCAAAAAAGAGGGCACACACATCGATTGGTTAATTTCAGTCTCAAACGTGACCTCAAATAAACAAGATGCCGCTGGTTTATAGTCAATTGAACCTATCACTAACACTCATCTCTAATATTTTGCTTGAAGTAATCAGCGATTCTCATCTATAACTGTTCGATAAACATATTTCTTTCTTTTTCTTTCGTTCTACGTATATGCAAAGCTATTTGACTATTCTATATCTCTTGTCTGTGAAATAATATCTCCGCTGTGTACGCCTACAATCACCTTCAATTGATGATGTATTCTATATCAACATGGGGTATAACATGAAATGTCTCGTCTCATGTGCCGACCAAGTTACAAATGTTACGGAACTTTGTCGATACAGAAATTATATTATATTATATTTATAAACAACTTATGCAAGGTTATTTGAGATTATTTATTTTGTATACTGTTAATCATTTAGATTTAAATAAAAAAAATCAATATAAAATTTTGTTAATGATGAAAATAACAATCATCATCATTTGTATATAGATATGATTATTCCGCTTGTTGATTCATATCAGCATTGATATTCTAGATAGACTTTTGTCGACAGAATACCAAGGACTAAACAATGATAATCAAACTAATTCAGAAAGAAAACTAAATCAACGATGATAAATTACTTTTCAAATGACAATATTTACACACATTTGCATTTGTTAGAACGTTTTTCTTCTTTTCTTTTATAATAATGAAGTAGCTCTGGCAAGTAGTCCGAAGACATAGAGTACACAATGAGATCTATTCAGAGGCTTCATTTCGAGATTAAAATTAGTCTATAAACAAATAACTTCAAGCGTATTGAATACAATTGGCAAGTACACACCCTCCATATTCAATAGTCTCGATCAGTTTGGATTTAATCAATCGAATAAATTGATTTAATAGAATTAACAATTGATTGATCGGAAATTCTCTGAACAACTCATCTTACACAAGAAGAAAAAGAAACAATCATTATTCAATAAATCCTAGTCTTTTTTCTTTCTTTCATACTATTATATTTCAAAGAAGAGTTTCGAAGTAACTAAAGCAAGTAAAATAAAGAAAAACAGTAAGTTCTGTTTATTTGCCTGCGAGCTCATTTTTTTTTCTTAATATTTACTTTAATCCAATAGGCGCAAAAAAAGAACTGAACCTGAGGAATATTTATGTGAAGTAAAGCAAAGCAAAGCAAAGAAAAATTCTTTTTAGTTGAGTACGGCTTGCCTTTTTCTTTTTTTAAAAAGAGAATCGAATTTATTTGATTACTTTTTCTTTGTAAAATATCGTTTTTCTTTTCAAGCAAAAGAAAAAAAATGCTCGAAGCAATAAAACATTCGTATAACCACGAAAGAATATGTTTTGTTCCATTAGTTTTTACAGTAAATTGCGAACTGACACTCCTTTCTCTCCTCTTTCGGCAATGAGTGAGGCGTATGTCACATAAGTGAACAATTAAACGACAATAACAAACGTGAAAGAAAGAAGTATGTAGATTTAATTTTAGGTCATTTTTACTTGTCCAGCATTGTAGAACGAAATTATTACCCATTTTTCATTATGCATATAAACACGTTTTTACCATAAAGGTTATCGAAAGTTTATCGTCGATGCATATTTTAGTGATCGTGAGATGAATTGTAAACACACTGAAATTGTAATTTCTAAGCAACGAATTTTTTTTAAATATAGAAATGGATTTTTTCCTTTTACAAATAGCAGATGTGAGAAAATAGAGTCAAGTGACTTTTTAATAAAGAAAATTTTCTCTTTTTTCAAAAATAAAATTGTCACTTTAGCAACATATAGTACTCAGTAATTGTTATCAGGAAATAATTTGATTTTAGGAAGAAAAAACGATCGAATTGAATTATTTTTAAAGCTCTTATTTAAAGAGTTGGCGTGAGTACATGAGTTTGTGTTTATACATTTGAGAAGAATTAGCTGAGATCAATAAAAATGAGGAATGATATTCTAGACGTGCAGATTTTTTTTCTTCTTCTTGAATATTTTAAAATAGAAATCGGACGGGAGAGAAAAGAAAGACAGGAAAAAAGAGAGAAAAAAATTAGAAAAAAATTACAACGTCAAAGTCAGTCGACGATAGATTGTTGGCTCTGTCAATAAAATTTGCATTCATTCATGGTTTCACGTGATTTTATTAAGATTCTCTATATGGTGTTTTTTTAGTGAAAAACTAAACTAGACATACAATGAATTTCTTTAAAATACAGGTCCGTATATAGTTAAGAGTTAATCTTTAATTGAAGAGTAAAATCGATGTAGTAAACGTGTTAATCTGGTCAATATATGCATTTGTTTTACGATGTAAGCTCGTTGCTTTACATATTCAAATAATATCGTGTGAATCTACCCTTTTCATCGAATACCATAAAATGAATTAAAAATTGAAAAAGTATAGTATGAAATGTATATTGTAGTTTATCTTCCTTTCTCTTCCACGTGGTTTTATAAACTAGTTTCAGTTGACTACCCTTCATTGGCCTTGTGCGTCGTAATATGATGATAGAAAAAATGCATTTATGATTGTATCTACGGATCAAATACTCTCATTGTATATAGCGTTTATTCGTTTGAAATCGTGATTCTTTCAGAGAGATAGTTTCGTAGAAAATAAAAAAAAAACAAATCGAAAATGAATTCTACTACTTCCAAACAAAAGCGAGCGAGCAATTGATTAAATCTGCATTAAGAATAGAAAAAATAAATGAAAAGAAAATATGGTCGTATCGTGCGTACAGAATAATTTACGAATATATAAATGTATTGTAACTTATAGCGTTTGAGAACAAAAGCAACGCATAACTAAACCGATCTATATATACACCCATGCATAGGCAATTTTTTTCCGTTTGATGTCATCTGCCAACCATATGTCGGTCTTAAATAGTAAAAATCATAATTGCATGTGAAAAGGAAAGTGAAGGATGTTTTTATAAAGTTTTTTTTTTATAACTACTCTATCAAAAATGCGTATGCACGTTGCATGAACTGCTGTCATTTCTTTTTTTAGTAGGCAATTTATTCTGTTCGTTATATAAACCGTAAATGATATTTTCATATGCACAAATGTCAAGTTTATTGTCTACTCGATTTATTTTTATTTTACTGGGACTTTTATCTCTTTTTATTCTCTTCGCATATTTTGCATCGATTAATAAACAATTAATTGTATTCAATACACCTATTATTAGTTCTCGTACATCTCCACCCTCAGTAGTCGAATCTAGTCGATGTGAATTATCGTTAAAAGAATCTGACGGTTGGTTTTGCGAAAATGATGTCGATTGGAAACGACGAAAAACCATTCATCACATTCAAGATAAACGTAATCGTATATCGAATAGTCGACAATTATTCTTCCAGAACAATTGGGAACCAACATTTCAATGCGAATTTGAACGACGTTTAGGTAATACGGGCGATGGAGGCAAATGGGTTTGTGATATTCATCGTTATGAACAAACGAATACACAAAATCTACTTATATACTCATTTGGATCGAATGGTGAATTTAGTTTCGAAACAGCTATGAAAGAACAATTACCACGAGCCGATATTCATACATTTGACTTGGGCGTCTATAAATGTCCAGAGAAAATTTGTACATTCCATCAAGCACGTCTTGGTCATGGCAAAAATGATGGATCGAAATCATTACAAACGATTATGACCGAATTAGGTCATCAAAATCGAACCATTCATATATTTAAAGTTGATATCGAAGGAAGTGAATTCGATTTATTCGAAGAATTATTCAAATTATCTCCGAATAATCAAACCACAGCGCCGTATATTCGTCAAATTCTCTTCGAAATTCATCTAGGCTCAGATAAAACTGAAGCACCCTGTGTACGAACTCATCGACTGTTTGAATTATTTCGTGCGAATAACTACGTTATATTTCATAAAGAAGCGAATTTATACGAAGCAACCAATGTATTCGAATATGCCTTATTACATTTGAACCCAGCATTTTTTCTTCAAACACGTTGATTCATCTGTTTTGTTTTGCTTTTTATTGTTGGTTATTTTATTTTATATTTCTATGGCAATCATGTGATACGATTAAAATTCATCATCATCATCATCGAAAGGAGAGAAACATATCTGATCATCATATATATACACTTGAATAAAAAGTAGATATCAGTCTAATAAGATTTAGTCGAGTTATTGTTTGTTTCAAAAATACAGAAATCACAAGACACAACGAAAATATATCTGACAGAAAAACAAATACATAGACAAGAAGACGCTTCGAAAATTAGCTGCTACCGCTGTTGTTTTTTCTTTCTGTTTATTCTCGAGTAGGACAGTGAATAATAAATGAACAAAACATGAAAATATTGTCGATTGTATTTGTTTCAATTATAAATAAAATTAAATCGACTGAGTGCTTGTGGTAAACTGGAAATAATCGGACCGTAACCCGATGAATTATCGTATAATTCAAAGAGAGGTGCAGCTACTAATTTATAATTACGTGGAACTGCAAACATTGATGATTCACCAAGTTGAACAAGATACAAACTAAGAATCAGAATACGAATTGAACGAAAACAAATGGGAAAAAATTTTTGTTTTTATTATCTACCGAATATGTTCTTTAGGTTTCGTAATATGAGCTGGTACGTATGGATAACGTGGTGCCTCGAAATTCGGACGCCACCAATTGCCTATGACATCTTCAACGAGCCAATTATTCTGCTGTGTTGAATCAGGTCGTCCTAAAGTTTCGTTTAATAAACGTTTTAATCCTTCGATTGAATCTTCACCGGGATTGAGTTCTCCGCCTAGACAATAAAATCAATCATATATTTTCTTAATTTTATCAAAATTAAATCTACCGGGTAATTTGAAAAATGTTGTGCCTAATTGAAGAAGAAGAACGTGCGGTAAATTATGTTCATGTACTAATAAAACAGCTTCGACACTACGTCTCATGCCCATCGTCGTAAATTCCTCTCTCATACGTTGAAATCTCGCTTGAACCGAACTATCTCGTTCATACAAAGCATCTTTAGTTCCAAACGTATAATTTGTCAATGGATATGTTGGAATTGTTCGTTCTAAAGCCATGGATTGTGCTGGATGAAATAACATTCGTCCATTGTTAAATGACGATGGTGATTCGGCCAAAACATCAGTTGAATTATTATTTTGATCGGTGATCGATGTTGAAGATGAAAGTGTCGTTGGAATTGTCATTGTTTGATTATCAGCTATGGACATAATCTTTCTATTCGAGAATCAAGAAACAAAAAAGCAAAGAAAAACTCACAATTTGTAAACAATCTGTACAATTTTGAACAAGATTGTCTAATCGACAATTGATTCTGAATGAATTAAGATTTTTAACAAAGAAGACAAGAAGGAAGAGAAAAACAGAAAAACGATCGATCAAATAGATAGAACCAATCAGTATAATTATAATTTCGAAAGCAAACCTATTGTATCATAGTGACAACTATTGACTGTATATTCTCAAATAAACATTTGATACATAACTCATTTACTTTCTTAAAGAGACGTTAAAATTAAATGCTTATATATATATATATATAATTTAATCTAACAAAACCAAAAAGAAAAACAATGATTCTATTTATGTGTTGTCTATATGCCTGTTAATTTAGTTGAATATAACAAAAACCAAGCAGCTCCTAATGTTCGTGAAATAACATTCGGCGAAATACTTCCAACAAATGCATTAATAAAATAGAGATGATCTGTAAATGCTCCCGTTGTTAGACAAATACCAAATGCACTGAACATCGATCCACAGCCGACAATCGAATAGAAAAGCCAATCTACAGTTGGCACTTCACTTCGTTTGCTCGTCCAAAGTGATAAACGAGCACCAAATGAAACAGCTAAGATTTTCAAGATCTGTTGACAACAAATGTCACCTGTAATCGGTATTGAATCCGACGATAATTCGGAAGTATAATAGAAAATATTCAATAACCATTCACTTGTCAATAGTTGATATTCATCACAGAGAAAAATCAAGACAAAATTAATTAAACCACATAGAAGACCAGTTAAACCGGGCGGTAGATAATCACCACTATGAATTAAATCGAGCAGTTCATCGACAGCATGACCAGGTGAAACTGATTGTTCGCCTGTTTCAAAAACAAGTAACAAAATAATGCCAATAGACAGTAGAATAATTCGTCCGATATTATACAAAACTTCTTTTTCACTCGATACGGATGCTAAAACGAGAACATCCTCAAAAAAAAAAAGAAATTCAAAATTTTAAAAATCATTTACAAATATTATTTGTTTCGGCATTGGCAGATCGTGAACGAAGTCGATGAAAAAATAAACCACCCAAGAAATGATAGAGAATATAGCCAGCATAACTCGCAGCTGTACTAAATAGAAATAGAACTGGACTTGTAGCTAAATAAATCGGTAAATATGACGGACAAAAACCAATCAAAATAATTGCTAAACCGGATAGGTAACTTCCGATTTGTAATTCAATTGCCGTTCGATTTTGATAACGTGTTTTAATTGTTGAATTGGCTGAAAGATATTTTTCCGGCCATAGTTTACTTAAAACAAACGGCATACCCAAAAACACAAAACATGCCGAAAGATAATATTTAAATAAATCAGTTTTCATCAATAAAATATTTCGATTGAATGTGTACGGATAATAAAGTTTACTTTTCTCAAATACAAATCCATGCAAAATATGAAGACCTATACTAATTAAGAATTTCTTCTGTAGCAGACATTTGATGCTACGATATGACATTGCTGAATTCGATCAAATCAACAAAATTGACTCTCTTCTTTCTTTGGCCGTTTTTTTTTTGTTCACATATCTTTGCATTTTCTTGTCGACTTGTCCTCTATTGCAATCCAATCATGCATAACGTTTTTCTACATTGATTTCTATTCGTCTCATCAGTTCCTCGTATATTTTCATTGGTAAATTGAAAACGAAAATATAATATTTTACTAATTAAATTATGGAATATCTGTATTTGAATCGATACGTGCATACGTAATTTCAATCAAATCAATAAACCGTTCGTTTGAGAAAAAGAAAATTTTTCTGATCCGATAAGATTGTTTTGCTAATAGGCACGATTTTTCTAATCTTGTCTTGTTTTTTCAATAGCATATGACACTGGCATACATAATGATAAACATGAACGGAAAAAGAAAAGTTCTCTCTTCGATCTACAACGGCTGTCATTGCTTTCTTTCTGTTGTCATTATTGCTGTTTGAAAAAGAAATAAGGAAAAGAAGAAGAAGAAGAAGAAAGAGGAAAGAGGATAGAGATAGCTAACGCCCAATCTAGTGCTGTGTGCATGCACATTCGCCCAGCTCAAACGCGTACGCGACTGACATCACTCTCAGCACACGGGAACGAGCAAAGAGGATCTCTTTAGTTCTCTCGAGAACGATGCCGTGCGTTATTCATAACAAAACGTTTTTTTCAAATTACGTTCAAAGAACGAGCAACTAGAGAGAAAAGAAAAGAAGAAGGAGGAGGGAGAAACAGAAGAGACAAGCTGGGGAAAAAAACAAGAAGAAAAAGGAGGAGAAAGAGAAGAAGACAAATCAAGTTCTTGTTCATATATGCGTGAGTATCGACAAAAACTACAGCATATTGATGTTGATGTTATCAAGTGGATGTGACGTAGTTGTCGATTCACATCAGCATGCACTCATAGACGGGATAAATGTTTCGATCATCGTCTCCTGACTTTTCTTCATTATCTCCCGAAGAACTTGATCGATTAGAAGTCGTTCTTCAAAAACAAGTTCTAATTGAAAATGAGCAAAATCAACGTTTGTCCGGCTTACGTCGCACAATGTTACATCTTCAACAAACAGTCGAAACTGAACAACAACGTTCACGTGTAGCGTTATCAGCTGCATCGCATAACTCATCGCAAATTCAACAAAATCAATCGTTATTAACATCAACTGATGTAGTTCAGTGTTATATATGCCTTTCGACAATTGAAATTCTCTCGAATATAGCCAATCAATCGCCGCCTGTACTTTGTGCTGATTGTCATCGACCTGTTTGTCGACGTTGTGGCAATTATACGTCACCTGAATTCATTCAGCCACAGATTCGAATTCACTTAGAAAATCAAACTCATGCATCGAAATGGCGTTGTCGTATGTGTATCGTACGCCGTGAAGTTGTCCGGAAATCTGGTACGTGCTTGAATAAAGACAACTTCAATAAGAATAGAAAAAAAAAGAGAAAAGAAATACAGCTCAACATAAATAAAGATAGATATATTTAGATGTGTATCCCTTCAAATGTGTTTCGACTTATAATGAAATAATAAGAAAAAAGGAAAAGAAAAAAAAAACGAGACAAATTTAATTCATTTTTCTCACAAAATAATTATTTTTTTTTCTACTTCTTCTACTCGTAATTTCCATTAAGATAGAATAGCAAAAGAACAAATGAAAAGAAAACCTCTATCTTTTGCATCTTCATTTGTATCTTCTATCTCTTCCACATCACAGTTCGTGGTTCTTTTCAAATTATTCTTTTGAAAAAAAAAACGGCGCAATGAACATGAATATTTTCCAAGGTACATGGAATGCAACTGAAAATGAAACTTCCAGTCATTCACCCGTACGTTTATTACAAAAATTAGCAGCTTATCGTGCATCGATAGCTGTGCCATCAACACCATCATCATCAGCAACAGCATCACCACAAACCGAACGAAAATCATCGATTATTGCTGAATCCACAGGCTTTTTCACGCGTCTATGGCGTTCAACAAATCCACAATCACAATCACCATCGCCAACACCCTCAAATCTACTTGCTTCACATGAAATGAATTCATCATCATTCGATCATATACCTGAACCATGTCCGGCACCAATAGCAGCATCTCCTATTCATTCATCATCAACATCAAATCGTCGTATGTCATTTATACGTGAAGTATCATCAAAAACTTCCTCTTCATCCTATCAAACGCCTTCACAATCGTCTTCAATATCGGGAACAGCAACGACTCCTACTACTACAACAACATCCAAACCTCAACTTCATGCACAACCGACAACGTCAAGTACAGTAACCGATCTATCATTTGAAGACACAGCATCCGAACAACCATTCGATACAGCTAGTGAATTATTTTCTCAAAGTTTCGAAACCAATATCGATAGTAGCAATCCCGGCATTGTTGAAGATCAAGACGACGAACAGAATTTATCTCAGCTACCGTTCACTTATGATGAACGACAACGTCGAATAAATTCAACGTTTAAACCAATGAAAACCTTTGCTCGACAATTATCATCATTATCAATGCGAGTTACTGCACAACGTCATAGTGATAGTCTTCCTTCGCCGGAAGCAAGTATCGATGTTAGTATGGTAAGCTGTTAGTTATTTACAATAATTATTCGAAATTAGTTTCAATGATGATAGACTTTCAGTTGAGCATATCGATGTTAGAAGAAAGCCCAAGACGAAGAAAAACGAGAGGAAAAAAATCTCGTTTATTTCGAGAAATTGTTGTTGACATTCTTGTCATGTTTATTAGGACGCATGAGAAAGAGAATAACAAAGAAAGAGAGAGAGAGAGAGAAAAAGCCTCGTTAAAGAATAGGTGAGCAGAAAATTATAAAAAATAGTTTTTTACGGAATAACCACATACGAAGAACAGAAAATCGGAACGAGAATAAAAAAAAAAGAAAAGGAAAGTCAAGATGAAGAAGTAATCAGACATAATCGATGAGTGTTTTTTTGTGCTGTGCGATCATTTTAAGATTAGTATTTCTTGTTTTTCCGTTTTGCATTTACCCGAGAGTTATTAAAAAAGCAACACACTAGAAAACATGACGAGAAGAAAGAACAGCCGAAGCTCATAAATCGTGTAAAATATGGAGATTAGATTGAATCTCAGATGAATTCTGCAATATTATTTATTCGATATTGACGAACATTTAAAACGAATTAAATCAAATAATTCTTTTTGTTCTTTTGCTTATCAAGGCAATGGATTGTTCATCGATGTCAATATTAACGAAACCATCTCCGGATAGTAGTCTAGAACCGTTGATAATCGAAAATGAAACAGCATCCGTTGATATACTTCTCACAGAGACTAATGATCGACGACGAGGAAGTCGTTCGAGTTTAAAAAATTCCGATACATGGGCACGTAAACGTACGTTGATGCAACGTGGTTACGAATGGACAACGACTTTAGATCGAGAAACATCGATGAAAACAAATCAAGTAACTGACTATTCCGATTCGAATCATATAAAATCATTACCAAATTCTATAACGAATTCATCGACGCATACAAATCAACATGACATATCACCTTCTCCTATAAAAATCTCGTTGAATTCAAAATCAGGTGCAATACCCAGTAATCTTCTTCAACGACGACGTTCATCTCGTCGTTTACCAGCTATACCTGCTGATAATTCAATACTTATAAATTCAACGAACGATAATAATAATAATAATAATAATAATTATAATACGAGTTCAAGTGATGATGTTCCGATGACGTCATCGCCGTACTCACCGACTGATCATCCGTATCAACCGTTACGAGAGAATTCTCTTGGCAATCGTTCGAGCCGTTCGAAAAGTATCGATTCTGAAACATCATTAAAAGGTCGTTCTGGTCATACGAAACTCTCTCAAACGCATCAAAATCAAAATGCCAAATCAATTGATGTTTCACATTTAACACGACAAAAATCATTTTTAGTTGTTAATAATAGTTTAATACCACAACGTTCCATTGACTATCCGTGTATCGTACGAAAAGCTCATGATCTCTCGGATATTGTTCGACGACGAATGCTTTATACCAAAATAAATAAACAACAACAAGGCGACAATTCTTCGATTAGTCTCGAACGTGAACATATACCGAAAGTGCCAAGAAAAATCATCATTCGACAAGATAATAGCATCGAAATTGCACTGAGGTATTTGCTGATTTCTGTATTTGAGTGTTTGACATTTTCTTTTCTTTTTTCTTTTGAAGTAAACCACCAAAACTTCGTCGACATACTTTATCGGAAGATTATTATCCCGATGGTGAATTTGGTTTAACACAAACATCAGCAGGCTCGTCGACACTTGGTTTGCCTATGTCAGCATCGATATCAGGTTCGACAAGTGGTGATCGACGAAAAACAATTGAAACATGTGAAAATATCTATTTACATGCGGAAGAAAGTTCGAAATTACGTGCACGTACACCACCATCGAATCCACATCGAATTCTTCTTCATCGTGATAAAAATGACACATCGATACGAACAAACGGTCTCGGCATGCGTATTGTCGGTGGACAAGAATGTGAAGACGGCAGTCTCGGTTCGTTTGTTTTTGTGTTTTGATTGATTTCGACATTCGATTTCTTAAGGTTGCTTTGTTACAAATATTCTACCGGGTGGTCCAGCTGATGTTCAAGGAAATATTGAAGTTGGCGATCAAATTCTCGAATTCAATGGCAATTCATTAATCGATTCGACTTACGAAGAAGTTCGAATGTTACAAGATCAATGTGGTGATATTGTTCAATTAGTTGTTCAACATAATAACATACGTTTACAAATCAATGGTGGACAAACATTATCATCGATAGAAGTTTCTCGACATTTCGAAACTGTTCCACGTTTATCATCATCGATAACACGTAAACGACGTAATCTACCTCCATTACCGCCTTCTTTATCGTCATCATTTCCTAAACAACCCAAACGACAATTGTATGAAACTGTCGAAACATTGGAAGTACCCAATGTTAAAGAATTAAAACCGATTCTTATCAATCGAGGACGTTTATTAGGTAAGAAACTCGGATATTCTTTTTATGTTTCATTCATAATTCAACAATCGACTATGATGAATCCGATCAAAGTCATGAGATAATTGAATTACTAATCGAATCGAACGAGATCAAATATACTTGTGATGATAAGTTCAATCTGTTTTTTTCTCGTTTTACTGAACATTGAGAAATATAATCTTCATCAAACTAATTCGATGTAGTCATGCGTAGATTATAATTACGGTGTCTATAAATAAATTCATTTATATATTTGTTTGTTTCCTGTGTTGATCAGAGACTTACTTTTTTACTGACGATTATATCAATCACAGAGGAAATGAAAAGCAAAGAAAATTAATTTAGTTTAATAGAATTTGATTTTGATCTGTAAATTTGATTAAAGTCTTGTTTTTTTGTTTGATTAGCTCAAATTTGGCATGACGTTGAAGACATGAAATTAGCTTTGACAGTCATTCAAGCGAGTAATCTGCCTTTACGTTCGAATGGCGATCAACCGTATGCTTATATAACCGGAAAAATGATCTTTGAAGATCGTGGTTTCGATATGTTCGAAACCAAAGTCATACATTCATCGAATCCTGTTTACAATGAAACATTCGTTTTTCATGAAGTTGAAACTGTTGATGTTCTACATCTTGAAGTTCTACTTTGGGATAAAAAACACCCGACAAATAATCACAACAATAACAGCAACAATAATAATCATAATGCGAGTTTAGATGAGTCTGATGAGTTCATTGGAATGGTGCAATTGCCATTAGATGAAGCGAATATTGAAGATGAACCACGTTGGTATGAATTACGTGATCGACAAACACGTAAACCGTCGGCATCGAGTGTAACATTTAAATCCTCATCAGCAGATAGCAGTGAAAGTTTTCGAAAAATGCCGCCATTATTCAAATGTGGAAAACAACAACAACAAGAACGAACGAAATCATCGGCTGATTTATTAATTCGTGCTTTGAATCGGTCAGCAACGAATAAACGTGAATCAACAACAACTGAGTCGCCATCGAGTAAACGCAAACATTCAGTCATTCAAATGTCGAATCATTCGCCAACGAAAAAACATCTTCAACGTGCAAGTATTGCAAGTCCAATGATAACCAATGTCTTTTTTAACGATACGAAACATCGAGATATTGAACAAGAACAAGAAGAAAAACCTCGACGACAATCAATCATAACTATACAATCGGAAAAACTCAAACGACGAATATCGAAAGGAATTTTAAAATTATTTGACAATCGAACACGACGTTTTAGTGATTCAGCATCAAAATCACCGCCATTGAGTCCAACAATTCGAAAATTATCGACACAAATACCAACAAATATGGACAGTGAAGACGATATCGAATCACCATTACCAATTTCCATCGATAGTCCACTTGTTGTGATTAATAAATCTCCTCGACATAGTATTATATCAACATCAGGTCAAGATGACCAACAATCACCTTTAATTCGTCCAATTCCATTGCAACAAATGCCTATCGGTCAGTTAATGTTACCTTATATCCCATCATCTCGACATTCATCGATATCTGGCTCGAGAAAATCATCGGCCGCATCGTACTGTGAAAGTGACGATGATATCGATCGATATTTTACATTATCCGATCCACAACAGGACGATGATAATGAAAATAATAATGTACATACGCATACCGTTGGTCCCGGACAGGTGACACCGAGAAATTACGAGAATATGATCAATGATTTTATACATATGGGACAGATTCAACTTGGTTTAATTGTAACGAAAGGTCTTTTAGAAATTGATGTCATCTGTGCGAAAGGTTTGCAAAAAGTCTACGAAGATAATTCACCAAATGGACCAAATACAGAAGATAATCCGCCGGATACTTACGTTAAAACGTATAAAATTTCTTTATTTATTTCGTCGAAATATTTAAGTTTGAATTCTCTTTAGATATCTTCGGACGGGCACACGTCGTGTTCAAAAACGTAAGACCGCTACGATTAAATCTAGTTACAATCCTGAATATCATTCGAAATTGAAATACAATGCTTGCAATGTCATGGGTACGAATGTTGAATCGAATTTTCTTTGTATTTAATGAATATTTGATGTGTAGGTCGTCGTTTACAAGTTACTGTTTGGCAACGTGCACGTAAATTCGAAAAAAATCATTGTATCGGCGAAGCATTTATTCAACTTGATAATCTTACATTAACTCAGCTAACATTAGCTTGGTATAAATTATTTCGAGAAAATCTTGTCGAAAGCGAATTTTATGATTCAAGTTGAATGTCAGATTATCGTTTGTTTTTCCAATGTGATCAGACGAAACACACACACACAATGAAAATGATGAGAAACAGAACAAACGAAGAGCGTCAGCTGAGAGAGTATTTATTTTGTTTCTTTTGATGATATTTTTCATCGCGTTCTTCCTTGTATTCAAAAGGGAGTTATTTTGTGTCTCAATAAAAAAATTTGCAGTTTATTACATACAGAAAAAAAAACAAAAAACTCGGCAAGAATAAATCAATATCACAAAGACATTGAATTACAACGACTAGAGCTACTTAACAAGAAGGGAAGAACGGTGTTCGATGAGATTTTCATGTGAATTGAACACGTGCTGATCGGCTTGAGTCATCATTGAGAATATTCGAATCGACATTCATTTCTTGTACTAATACACGGAGTAAATCCGTCATTTGACGATCGATATCACTTGTCAGAGCTGTTAGAGATGAATAATCTGTTCGTTTAAGATCATATAAGGACCGTGCAAAGTCTAGTACCGTATCCTGAAAATTGACATTGAAAATATTTCGAGGAAAGTTGCTCCGTTTACTTTAATAAATGTACACATAGGTTTAACAGAACTATCGGGTCCCAGTATTCCCCAAGCAAAAACTGGGGTCATATCTTCGATTAATGAGAGAAAAGTCGTTAGAAATCCGTCTTGATGCTAGAGAAATAAACGTGAATTCAAGAATTCGACAGTATTTTAATCGTTTACTTTGGCTGTTGCTCGACGAACTTTCAATGCGCATGAAACAGCTTTATTCAAAGCTTGTTCACGAAAGGATTCGGAAAACCAACGATTCTGTAATATAGTTTTCATAGCTGATGGCGGTGCATCTATTTCAATTCAAAAGACAATGATGTATTCATCGAAGATCGTTTTTTTTTTGTTCTTTTTTCTATTACCCAAAATTTCAAAACCTTCTAACAACATAAAATCGATTCCAACATTGTAAACCGTCGCATTTTTTACTCCAGCTGCAGCTAATTCTTCGCTAATCATCGGCCAATTTCGATCATCACCCAGTAAAACATTCATATGATCGAATGCTCGACTAAAACGTGTTTTATCCTAAAACAGAACATTGAAAGATTCATTCAAAATAATCTCGATGTCAACATACTCTTGCAGCTTTCTCTAAAAATCGTTCGCAAATCGCTCTTGCTACACGTTTGAGATAATCTTTCTTCTCATCACTGCCAAGTACTTCCTAAAATAATCAATCAACGAAAACACGTATGTTTATACGATAACGAACATCACAAGCATTTCGAATGCATGATAATTTCGCGAGATAGTCACTGTCCGATGTACATTGAAGTAGTTTGGTTCGTAATTTTCGATAGGGTACTTGGTTTTTCTCAGCTAAACGAAGTCCGTAGACATAATACGGCGGAAGAGAATAATATGGAGATGACGGATCGAAAATTAAATCGCTCGTATCAATCCATTCAGCATCCTACGAAAAAAAGAAAGTCGACAATCGAATGTGAATTACTGAAGAAAATCGATTTTACATCGGGACAACTTTGAAAACTATCGGATGAACGTATCGATCGAAGCGAACGTCGATCATTGTATGTACTCAAATCACTTTGCACACTCAAAGCTGTTTGATATTCTTGGTGAATACGTGATGAAACAGCGAGATTGTTTTCATTTGATGTATCAACAAGAGTTGCACGGTGTGCTTGTAATTGTTCTTCTTCTTGTGCTAATATCAATCGTAGTTCGTTCGTTGTCGAAACAATATCAATTTTGTCTAATAGAAATTCTATTTTTTGTTTGATTTCTTTCAAACGATTCAGATTTAATGCATCATCAGATTGGTTTTCATTTGATAAATTGAGATTAATTATTGTTAATGCACGTTGCCAATAATCGATCGAAAGATTTAAATGCTCGAGACCATGTTTGTACATTTGTTGTGGCGTTGGAAGACTTTCTCTTGTTGGAGTTTCGACGGCATTTTCCCATTCTAAAGCGAACAACAAATTCGAACAATCGAAATTTATTTCTAAAAGAACCAACCATCGACGGAAGCTTCTTTTGTTAAAGGTGGACGAGTAGTTGAACGAGGTGTTTGCGAACGTTGATTGAACTTCTTCCATATCATATAAACTAAGCCTATAAAATCAAATTATTTCAAATAAAATTTTCATTCGATTAGATTTTTACCAAGAGCTGCAAGAGTTGCTGCTGTTGAAATAAATCCTGTTCGACGTAGTTGGCTATTACCTTTTAAAAATGGCATAGTCATGTTTTAATAAATCTAGAAAAACAAAATTACATTTGAATTTTAAAAAAAACACGTATTAACATAATTTATTTTAATAAAAAAATAGTAGAAAAATAAAATAATGCACTCGAATTTAGTTTTTCAATGATCCTAATATTGGTCCGTCTTTTTTCTCGAATAATAATTGTTGAACTTGTTGTTGACGTAATACATTTATTTGTTTACCAATTTGAAGAGCTTTCTCTAGACTTACAATAATATTCTAAAAATATACGAATAGAAGAGAAAAAAAACAGAAAAACTTCGATTCATCGACATACATGAATATGTTCAGTACTCGTGCCCATATCCCTGACAGCATCAACTCCATATTCAATATCAAATACAAAACCATTCAATCGTTCCTGGAAACCAATGAGTTCATAACGTTTTTGTACCATAACTGGTAGATTCTTTTGAATATGTTCCTGATTTAAATAATATGATGAGAGAAAACAAATCGTATCGATAGTTCAATTTACTTGAATTCGATAGAGAGCTAACGATGGTTCATTAGCATTGCTTTGTATGGTTTCATTCAAACAACGTACTGTATTGCGTACTTTTGTGTCAATATCAGGATCAGGACGGTTCATTTCAAGAATTCGAATAGAATTTTTCCCTTTTCGAAACACAAAATTCTTGCAATGTAATTTTTTTTAGTTGTCGAACGAAGAAATATCAACAAAATATATAAGATCTATTCCTTTCTATCCAATGAAAATCTATGTGTGCGTTCGAAAACGACCTCTATGGAAATTTGACAGATAAGATTTGCACAATTCATTTCAATAGTTTATCTTTTCCACTAAATATCATAATCTCAGAATTCACACCTGTAAATGACACAAGTAACGTTCATCGAGAATCGATTCACTTAACCCTCGACTGAATATTTAAGCATAGAAATGACCACTTCACACCTCCCTCGTAATGCACTCTAATTTATACATTAATATTTCATATAAGGCTTCAAAGTAAGAATTCATGTGAAATGGATCGTACTATGGTGTTGTTAGAATAGGCAGCCACTCCTGACTCGCGCTGCACACCATTTTTCTTAAGATACGAACAGTATTGTGCACAAATGAATTCTTCATATTCGATTACTGGTCTTCAGACGGTATCTAAACACGTCAATATCTTCGAATAACTATTTATTAAAATCGATATTTCTTGCCTTCCACAATCATAGAAATAAATTTATCATTTTTAACCTCTTTTGCTTTCCTCCATGCAAATTTTTATTCATGAGTTTTCTTAGTGAATCAGACGTTATCAAACGCAAATCTTCTTTGTACGATCAGAAGTAGCACTCCCGACTAGCGCTACCGCTTTTTATATCCTATGTAGACATGATTCAGACTGAACTAGTACCAAATAATTGAAAAATATTTGAGCAACACAATTTTATTATTTCCCCCAAGTCAACACTGGACTCAAATTGAGTGTTCCTAATAGCCCTCGATCGAAGTTCATAAAAAAAA
>ERZ778019.634-NODE-634-length-61939-cov-12.818111_pt1 | contig 61939 bp, 77 predicted proteins | sample MGYA00375749_ERZ778019 | MGnify/ENA primary metagenome ERZ778019 (study PRJEB29350, sample SAMN05389821) | bioreactor metagenome | isolation source: Ammonium sulfate bioreactor | place: South Africa: University of Cape Town | collected 2014-03-17 ... | reverse complement strand
GGAAATTTTTTAATGTTTAAACAGCTTTTTTTCAATAGATGGCATCAAGTATATGCCTTGCTTCAATATAGTCACAGTAGTTTTGTACATACATGCCGTTTTAGTTCAATTATCTATCAATAAATGATCCTAGTTTGACAAGCACTTTTCTAACATAAATTAGTGCAAATCATAAGGAGCGGAATAGATCACACCCTCAACACCCTCACCCTCAAATATTCTGTTTTAGATGAAAGAATATTTATTTGATCAGATATTTAATCACAATCGACACATACAAATCGAAATAAAAATGAGCGAAATTCTCATAGATACGAACATAATTTTAATTTTCATTAAAAAAAATAGGTGTATTGAGAGAATTCGAAGCGCTATATGGATCTATTTCACCAGGAGAAAATATTGAAGAGTCAATCCCAATTGGATCTTCTTCTGCATAATTAATTGCTGATTTGTTGACTTGTTCAGGTACGACAACATTCGAAATTGATGTCAATCCAGCTGCTGTACTACCAACACGTAAATCATGATAACCTAAACCCGGTTTTTGTTTCATTGGCACAACAGTAGCATCTGATTGATGGAGGAAAAATTAAATAGAAAAAGCGAATCAGATAGACATTTATCGTGTACAAAATAATAACCTGTTGGTATAAGTACACGTGTAACAGCATTTATTTGTGAGGCAAAATCTCGAACGAGCATAGGTAAACGAACAATATTTCTGAAAAAATCAATTAGTTCAACAATTTTCGTTTTGGTCAATGATATTTAAATGGCAACTACTTTTTGTTTTTACTGAAATAATCGGATTTATTCACTCGGATTATCAATCGATGTCCATTGAGATTCGTTTCGACAGTAAAGAAGTCATCGGTAAATCTTAATTCAAATACAGAACTGCAATTTTGTAATTGGTATTCGATGAAATTCTATTACAACAACGAATAGTTTATCGAAAAATCTAATTGAACTCTTACTTTATTTTCTTGAATTATTTGAAAACCTTTTACTTTCATGACAAATTTGAAAACAAGTATATATTGATCATAACCTATATGAAGATTACTTGAAAGTAATTCTTCTAATTCTAATTTTTGTAAATCATCCATTTGCATCTAAAACGACAACTTCTTCTAGTATTTTGTTTTTCGATACATTGTGACCACAAGAATCTTGTTAGTGCATATGTGTATTAGAGATTCAAATGATAATGCGCGATGAAGAATAGGCCGGCAATAACAAACATATAAAGAGAAAATATACGAGAATCAGAGGGAGAGAGACAATATTAAAGACGCCACGCGTTTTCAAAAATGATTGGTCACTATGAAAATAAAGTTATCAACTGATTTGTATATTTCTGGAAATATACACACAGAAACCTATCCTTGGAAAACTGAACACTATCCTCAATCACAAATCGAATTTGCGTTAGAATGACATAGTCACATTATTCATAGAAATCAAAAACACGAAACGAACTAAAAGATCGAGTTTTACATATATTCATAACCTTTTCTTACATCTCAAAAATCTAAAAAGCTCATAGAACTGAAACATTCTTCTGTCAACATGACTATAACAAAGATAATCGAATATTCGCAACAGAGCACATTTCCAAAATAAGAATCACTCTTCTCAGAATACAATGAAATTCGGCATACAGTGGTGAGATTTCATCATATATACTATATATCCAGTAGTATCACGCTTCAAAGTTCAATTCAAGTTTTTAAATTGAAATTTCGATGAACTTTCAATTTTGACATATATGTTGGTTTCGTGAGGATGTTGCTGTATGTCTGTTTCCATCAAAGACTGAATATACTGATCAGTTTATTCGCACAGAAGAAGAAGCTTCCTTTACAACGGTACAAATCAACTGTCGTTATTCGACACGATTTTTGAAAACAGTCATTTGAATAAAAGCATAATTATAGCTAATATCATTACGTTTAAACTTTACTATTCTTTCCACAAGTGAGAAGTTCTTCTATTCCGCGATGTTGTGCATTCTAGGAATAATTTCCTTTGATTTACAAATTGATTTCAATAGTACATTTAGAATATATTTCCTTTTTACAAAATATATATAGATGAGCTTTATAGTTCCATTTGTGTAAACATATTACTTATGCTGCTCAACCCGATCTATCTTCGAAGATAAAAACGGCTCATAAGCGAATACTCTTGTATTTTGATTCATATTTCTCTGTGTAATTTAATGACAACGATGATGACCAGGATTTTGTTTGAGCTTTATTTTTATTTACTGAATCTTTCACTCTTCTCTCTTTTTTTTGTTTGCAATCAGAAATAAAATAACTAGAAAAAATACAAATAAAATCAAGCTTGATTATGTTCTACGACAATTCATATAGGAACGATGTAGATAATATATGGTACATATGAAAACATCCAATATTATCTTCTACTTATATTGACAATTACGAAAAAATCAATTATGATAGTTTTTATTTGCTGAACATTAAGAGTCGCTTCATACTCAGTTGCTAAGTTCTCTTTCATATACCCATTTGCTAGTCAATTCAAACTATTCTCAATACATGAAACATAAACATAGTTTCTTTCCTATGTGAAATAGTTTATCAATAGTTTTATCCAACTTTTAGCTATTCGTTCAAAATACACTTTTGTTTATTGGTGAGGATTCCTCTTGAATAAAACTCAAGTTTTTCCATGAACACATCGTCATATTTCAATTTAACTCATCATTTTTAAGTGATTTAAACTCCGTTCACACTGGATGAAGTCAATTAATCACTTCGAAAATATAAACCGTAATAGTTTATTCGATATTAACTCAGTTTGAACTTTTCAAATGTGAAATATACATAGATTCTTGGAAATAATGTGTCACAGTGACGCTTTGTTTAGCTTCAATTTGAATTAGTTTTTTGTTGTCTCCATTTTCCACCAATATAAATGATTGTGCTTTGATCGTCCAATGAGCATATCAATTATATGACATCATTGTTTTCATTGACGAGATAGGTCAAATCAATCTGTATTGTCATATATCAACGATCACAAGTAAACAAGTGATGAACAATATGCAACGTTCATCTGTTGAATTATTAGATCTACCTGATGAAATTCTTCTGATGATATTCAAAAACTTCAATAATACTTCATTGTTATATTGTTTATCAGATATGAACAAACGTTTAAATAAAATCATATATGATCGTACTTTTACACATCGTGTCAGTCTTCTATATTTGATACCATCTCGCATGATAAAACAATCTCAAGGAATGCCGTTGGTCCGTCCATTATCTAGTCAAATACTTGATCGTTATTGTTCACATATCTTACCAAAAATCAATGACAAAATCAAATGCTTTGATCTTGAACCTTCGTCAATCGAACGTATTCTTTCGACTACTTATTATCCAAACTTGACTAAAATCTGTTTATACAATATCCACGCAGACACAGCTAGGAATCTGTTTTCTAGTAAGATCTTTTTTTCTTCCTATTCGATATTTGATAATGAAATGTATAAATCTGCTTGAATATTTAGATAAATGTCTATTTACTGATGTGTACCAAAAACAAATTGTTACAATCACTATTGATATTAATATGAATAAGAATCGAATGATGAACACAAGAAATGATTTCTTATTTGAACAGATTCTAACAACATTTGTAAACTTACGATCATTGATGTATTGTCCATCAAAAATGTTTTATCAATGTTTGTTCTTCGATACTTTACCTTCGTCTCTCATTAGTTCAATTTTATTAGAATTGCACGTTTGTGTGAACACATTTACTGAGTGTCTTTATTTACTTGATGGACGTTTCAAGCAACTTCGTCTATTTGATGTTCAAATTCATGTCATCGATTATTCAACTGTTACATTGGATAATAAGGTTACTTGTTATCTCGAACAATTCAAAGAAATACTCATTTTTTATTCTTTTTAGGATGAATTACCAAATTTAAAATCTTTTTGTCTTTCATCTGATATGATTACAGATAATTATGATCGATTAATTTTACCATTGTTACAACGAATGTCAAAATTAGAACAACTTCATTTGTGTCTTTTCATTGGAAGTCGACCATTCATTGATGGTGATAACCTCAAATTAAATATTCTAAGTCACATGCCTTTATTAACCAAATTGACGTTTCATATTTGTACATTAACTCGTTTTTATAATCAAATCAATTGTCCATCAAATCAAACAATTCAACAAACATTTCAAGATTTTAAAAATCAAAATATCATATGTTCAACTGATTATATGAAACAAACAGGCTATAGTCAATGTCGTATTTATACACATCCATATCGATTACAATATTATGATGATATAACGAATCAGTTTTCAGGTGGATTATTTCTCTCGGTTAGAAAAGTGTCTTTAGTCGATGAACATCCTTTCGAACATGAATTTTTCCTTCGAATTGCTCAATCATTTCCATTGATGGAAGAACTAATTGTTAAAAACAAGAAACCACAACAACGTAAACGATTTCAAGTCTCAACAAATAACAATAAAATCATCATATATTCGAATCTGGTTTTTCTTAATCTTCTGTACGCTCACAAGGATTATTATGAACAGTTTGTCTTTGATACGAAAACATGTTTACCAAACAAAATTAATATTAGTGTAGATTATCGACTTATGAGAAAAATCACGAGAAATTTCCGACGAAGATTAACACAAAATAATTCAGCAAAAATGTCTTGGATATATTTTTCGAATAAATCACAATTTCCTGAACATTTGCATCAATATTTTCCTCGTGCACAAATATGTTAAGAACTATTTCTCAATAAAAAAAAATGCAATCCAATTTACATTCAATTATTAAAGTTGACCTACAAAACTAGAAAATCATTTCAAAAGTTCGTTCAATTTGTCTAATGAAAATATAATCACAAAAAGATAAATTTCATAGATATTATTGTTTATCTTTATCAGTAACTGATTTATTGAATAAATCTAAGTTTAATTTGCATAATTCTGTGTCGAACTAGATGCATTACTAAGAGTGAGATGATGATGTTCAACGAAATATAATTGTCATTGTATTGGCACAGATGTAATATTCAATTATTTGACAGATATCTTGCATCGAAAAATGACTTATTTTCATTTGTTTAAGACTAGCAGTATCGAATTGTCGATGAAAATGTTCAACTAGCACGAGTAATTATACAATATTTGATGTGTATTATTTAAATAGAAATTATTTCTTATTTTTGGGATTGTACATATTCAACATATGAATACAATTAGATAATAGACTAACATATTAAATCGACAAGAAGAATACTTTTTGAACTTGTTAGGAAAAGCTAACAATTATTTCAAATTTGAGATAGTGTTTCACTTATTTCATGTTATTATCACGATCTAATCATTTGTTTTTAGTCACAATCGCTCGAATATTTTATTGGAAAAAGAATCAAGAAAACATGACAAGAAATTAACTCGTATAATACTTGTTTGTTCTACTACAAGTTCAAATCTCTTCAAAAGAAGTACAACATTTCCTAATTACTACTTAATTCTTTCTTTTCATGAACAATCATGCTCAAACAAACTTATCTTTCTCTTTATTTAATTTAACAACTTCACATACAAATCAATATTATATGTTCACATCAATCCATTCGCAATACAACAACAATGCAGTAAGAGGATATATCATTCATCTTATTAACATACCACAAACTATTGAGGTGCAAATATTTTTCATTTGATATAGTTATTCTCTTTATTTTTATTTTTTGTTTTCGATCAACATATTCTTCTTGACATCTTTCAAGTGAATATTTATATCTCTGAGAAATGAATAAATTCGAAAGCATTGTTTGCTTAAGATGTTCATTTACAAATTCATGTGAACCAAATCCTTGTCGAGTCGTAGTATATGAACTTGTATGAAAACTAACATTTAGTTGTTATTGTATTCCAGTAAGTTTTGATTTGTTGATGTAGAGTATGTACATGGTCCATATTATGAAAAATTGAATTAGAGTCAAAAAGCATGTGAAAGTAATCCATGTGATAATCAAGGTTTATGTTCACCCATTTCAAGAAAAGAGATTTCATTATTTTCTAATTCGAATGATGATTTTATGTGTGTCTTTGTTCAACAAGACATGCAGACAAATATTGTCAAAACACTATTGGTGATTGTGTTTGTTTAAATGCTGGAACATCTATTTTAGTTCAATCACCAACTCGAATTTGTTTATGTGAACCAGGGTATGTTGGAGAATTTTGCGAGAAGCGCAAGGTAGAAAAAGCGTTACTTTTTCAAGTACGATGGGAGTAGACAGTAGTACAGTGAAAGTAGGCAGTACAGAGATTTCGCTTTTCCCCCTTGGAGTCCGCACATTCCATGTCCTCGATTTTTTCTGAATAACGCCGGTTAAAATAGGTTTTTCGTTTTGTGCTCTAGTTTTCGCTAGAGAATCTCATCATAAAGTTAAGTTCACATTCGAAAACTAAGCCAATGTGACTAGCACCAACGGCTTCGGCACGCTTACAAATGTAAGGAGACGTGATTTCGATTCAAATTTGACAGCTTTATAACAATAAAAAAATCCAAGGTTAACCGATGGTTTCGATTACATGTCTTGATATTTAATACCTAATCGGAACATAAGCAAGCTACAGCAGTTTCCGCTAATAAAAAAGAAAGAAGAACTAAAAAAAATATAGAAAAAAACCGAAAATCTTACTCGGTTTTTTCCTCACTTAGTGAATGACTTAACTCAAAAAACGCATATCTAATCTATGTGTTATGCAATCATCTGTTGCCAACGAATAATGAAAGCATAAAATATATTTAAATATCTGTCAACGAGAAAGAAAACGGTCAATGGAATGTCTGCTGAAGACAGAAAACGGTTCATCGAGCAATTAGAGTATATAGCAAAGGCTATTGATCAAGTCGAAATGGATACTATCGCTGCACAAACTCAATTAAGTATGTGATTACTTACATTTCTTGATCAGTCACATTTTTCTACCATTTTCGTCGATCTAGAACTGTTGAAGGAACAAAGTTAAATATGAACGAAATCTTCGTTTATTCGATCAATTCGCCACGTTTACAAACGATGCAGCTTTGGAATTAAATGCTGCACTTATTCAAATCAATTACATGGACGAGTCATGAGAATTAACAACGAGGACAATGATGATTAATCTTTTTTTTTTGTCACAAAATTTGTTCAAGTGTTTTAAATAGTAGTTGTTTGGTTTTGTATAGGTTGAATGCGATTTCTATCATTAATTCCAAAGATTTGTTCTTTCATCTCTAATAAATATTTCATTATTGTTCGAGTATAAATCATGAGTAGAATCATTTGAATCAAAATCGATGTTAAAACTGTGAAAAAAACGAAATATAAATACCAATTAGGTATTAATGATGATTTAAATAAACTAATAAGAAAAAGAAAAAGATAAGGTGCACCACAAATAATTAAAGAAAGAATGATTTGAATAATACGACGAAAAATAATAATATCACGATTCGTAGTCAATCGTTGATTTATGAATACAACTGTTGTTGTTTGAACATGTTGAATGACTTTATAATAAAGATAGAGAATTATGGATAAACTACTGATATAGATGGTGAGTGCACCGTAGAAAATCATTTTTATATTTGAGAATGAAAGATAACAAACATAGTATGAGATTTGAGTTAAATCTCCATATAGTAATATTGGAATTGGAACTAAACTAGATAAAATCCAATGGATAACAAGGAAAATAATTCGAAATAGGATTGAATTATATTTGATTATTCGTTTGACACGCCAATAACGATACAATGCTTGTAAAACATACGAATAATAAATCAAACAAAAACTGATATAATTAATATAAGCTCGAATTGTGCAGAAAAGATCGGTTTGAAATTGAATTTCATCTTCATTCCATCGAATCATATAGGATATTATGGCTAAAGTATTGACAACAAATATCAATGTACCAATACATGTGTTACAACTGAGAATAGTAAATAGATCGAAATGTTTTTTATAGGCAAGATACAGACAAATGAGAAGAAAAATCACGGCTAGTAGAAAAGTGAAACCACCGATGATTAAACTGCTAATACTGAAAATATATTCTATGGTATTCATTGAATGATTTGCTTCTTTTTTTAAAATGTACTTCGTGTTTTTTATTTATACCTTTGCAAAAAGGAAGTGCGTGAAAAGCCTGCGTAAATGAATTTTCATTAATAAATTCGTTGCTAAGAGCAAGAAGTTTTATTTAGTTGAGTTTTTTTATTATTATTTTCATGTCCTCGTCAAAACGTCGAAGTCGAACGAAAGAATCGGATCGTTTTCGAATTCTTATGTACAGTGCGAAAGATTACGATCGACAATCATTCGAGAATAAATTCAACGAACTCAAACAACCTGGCAACTATCAAATGGAATACACATCTCAATGTTTATCGAAAGACACGGTTAAATTAGCTGAGAATTACCAATGTATCTGCATATTTGTTAACGATGATTGTTCGCGTGAAATTCTCGAACAATTGAAAACAATTGGAATTCAATTAATTGTTCTACGTTGTGCAGGTTTTAATAATCTCGATTTGAAATTTGCCAATGACTCGGGCATCGAAGTTGGTTACGTTCCGAGTTATTCACCGAATGCTGTCGCCGAACATGCAGCTGCACTTGTCATGACATTGAATCGTCGTTTACATCGAGCTTATGATCGTGTTCGAAATGGAGATTTTCGTTTGGATGGTTTAGTTGGTTTCGATATGAACGAACGAACAGTTGGCATTTTAGGCACAGGTCGTATTGGTCAATTTATGATTCGAATTTTTCGTGGTTTTGGTTGTCGAATAATAGCTTATGATATTTATAAAATCAAAGATGAAGATCGAAAGAAACTCGATTTTGAATATGTCGAATTGGATGAAATCTTCTCTCAATCGGATATTATCTCTCTTCATCTACCACTTGATCCGAAAACGAAACATATGATCAATTCAGAGTCGATTAGGAAGATGAAAAAAGGTGTTATTATTGTGAATACAGCTCGTGGTGCTCTGATCGATACGAAAGCTTTGATCGACGGACTTAAATCCGGTCAAATCGGTGGTGCAGGCCTCGATGTATACGAAAACGAGCAAAAATATTTCTTCAACGATTGTTCATCGACAATGATCGATGACGACCAACTTGTTCAACTCATCTCATTTCCTAATGTTCTCATTACATCACATCAAGCATTTCTCACGCAAGAAGCACTTTGTTCAATAGCAAAATCAACATTAGAAAATATTTATTCATTTATTACCACTGGTAAACCGGTGAATACGCCGAAAGTTTGAGAGACAAACTTTTTTTATGTTTCGCGTCGTATCATTTGTTCGTTGATAATTGCGATAATAAAATGTTCGGAAATAATTAATAAATCCGCGCAAAGATCATTGAGATAATCTCGAATTTGTTTGTTCGATTTTCTCATCGTCCATAAACTAATCGGTATAGCTGTGACAAGTGTCAGGCCAAGAAAACCAACACCAATTCCGTAACCAATCGCACTCATAGCTGCTGTTGTTGCAGCAATACCTTTGCCAACGATACCATAGGTAACAACTCCGCTCGGAATGTTCGCTTGAAGTTTTTCAGCCATCGATGGTGTTTTCTCTTGTTCACGTGTGAGTTGCATTGTTTTCAAGCAATTATCGACATTCTCTTCGACGGACTCGTGAGTTGTTCGCTCTTGTTTTTGTAAATATACGAATTCGTCGGAATAAAGTTGAGTTTTACTGATATTCAACGGATATTTCAAAAGTAACGTTCGAAAACGATCCGTTGTTTTCATAATTGAATTGTATATCGCTGAATTATCTTGAATGCCGAGTGCAAGACGAATTTGATAGCACGTATTCGAAAGTGCTAATTGATCGCCCCAAGGAATAAAAACTGCTGTAACACCGGCACGAAGTTGATGAGTTAAAAACGAAATAATACATCGTCGACGTAGACACGTGCCAATCGCATGTGCACAAGCCATCATTGCCATTCGTTGGATTCGTTCTTGTTTCAACGATTTATGAGCTGTTTCGAGTAATCGTTGACTGAGTCGATCGATATCAAATGGATGAGTTTGACTAGTGAATTTCTTCTGCCCGTCAGTTGGTTGATACCGTGAATTGACAAGAAAGAGCTCGTCTTGATCGACTTTACACATGTTGATCATTTTTTCTCGAATTTGTTCGATAATTTGTTCGGCTAGTTCATTTTCTTCATTGTCATTCATCAATAGATCTGGATTATCAATTTTCTGTTGTGTTAAATGTTCTTGAAAAAGCTCGTTAAATTCTTGATCAACTTTCGATCTTACAAACCAACACATTCGATTTAAATTCTCACTAATTTCCTTCTTTAATTTACATTCAAAACTGGCTTGTTGTCCCGTCAATAAGATTAAATATAAATCACAATCAGCTTTTCGTATTTGTTCAAAATACGATGCTGCATGAACTTGTGCGTTATAATCCGTACAACCTTCGATATCAACATATCGAACGGTGATTTTCTTCTGACTCGTTGGCAGATAATGATTTTCATCGAATTGTAATGAACCAACAGTTGATTGACCGACAGCTGTCGGTGCTAATGTTCGACTGGCATATAAACTAAATGTATTTTTCGTACGAAGATAGTTCACCAGTGAACTTTTACCAACACTAATGTTGCCAATGAAACCAACACGAAATGGAACTTGATCTGCCAATGGATAATCACGATCATAGAGAGAGAGAAGATCAGTTTCTAATGCTGAGAAAAGATCGTAGATTTTCGGATCAATACTGGAATTTTCCTTCCACTGATGGACTAATTTGGTTATGCGAGGAAAAAGACGTTCAGTATCAATACGTTCAATTTCCGAACGTAATAATTCAGAAATAAGAATTAATCTTGAACATTCAAATGTTGACATTTGTTCATTGGTTGGTAATGATGAATTGTTAGTTTCCTCTAATGTCTTTCGAGATAGTTCATCTTTATATTCGAATAGAATTCGATCGATATCATTGTAAAGTTCTCGATAGATTTGAAATTTACTTTGATATTCAGTGGAAATTGCTATCATTCGATTGGCATTTTGATATTGTTCACGAAAATAACTTTCGTACGGATGATTCGATGTAAGTAATGACTGTTCATCGATTTCTTTGAGTTTATCTTCGAGTGTTTCACGTCGAAAGATAATATCACGAAGAATTTCATCGACAAATTCACTACTTTCTTTGGGATTGTCGAAGTTTTTGAGTATAGTAATTCGATATTTATCGAAAAGATCCGCTGATTGATTGAGAAGAATTTGATTTGATGTTGTTTTGATTTCTTCAATCTTTTCATTATCAACAGTTGATAATTTAATGCAGAGAAGAAGAAATGATGCAGCATCTTGTTTAAATGTTTTATTCGAAAGAAAATCTCGAAGAAAGGCACGATATTCTAGAACAAGATTTCGAAATGTAATCAGTTGTGATTGAATAGCTCGTTCACATTTTCTCAAATCATTTATAAAACAAGTTAATTTCTTTGTTAATACATCCGCTTCACATAAATAATCTTGTGCATCTTCATCATTAAAATCAACATTTGATATCAATGATAGTGATGTTCGAAGAGTTTTTTGTAATGTTTCAATATGTGTTCGACGATTTTCTATTCGACGAATACAATCGGAAAGTTTCGGTCGACTAAAAACCGTTTCTAATTGTTCAACACTCTGTCCGCCATATCGCATTGCGTACGGCTTCCAAAGGAAAAGATTTTCGAGAAGAACATTTCGTTGAGGTCGTTGTGTTGCTTTATTACAAAACATACATGTAAATTGATGATTTCGTTCTAATTGACAGATTGTATCGATACATTTGAGACAATATTGAATGTTACATGTTTTCTCTGCACATTCAAGTGGCAGACGTGCAGGTATGATATCGAATGGATTGAAACAGATTGCACAACAAGCCCAAATCTAAATTTCGAATTATACGTAGTTTATCAAGTGAAAACAAACGTCGTGCGTGTACTTTTTTAACGTAAACATTGAAAACAGTTGAACCATCTTTCGGTAGAATATCTAAATTATCCAAAATTCGATCGCATTTATCTGTCTCATCGAAATAAACAATAATTCCACATTGATCATTGATACTAAACAATTGAAATTGTTTATAAATATCATGTTTTAAATCGTTTAGATTCTCATAATTCTTTTTCCATTCAAATTCTTGAGCTAAACAACGAGCACGAATACAGAAAACAACCATGATTTCCGAGGAAGAACAAGTCAAATGACTTTTATTTATTCGCTCATACGAGATAAAACAAAACTGATAAGAAAAAAAACTTCGTCAAAGCAACAACGAAATCTTGGCCAATTCGAACGGCGAATATCGCCATACAGATTACAAGTATGTGCAAATGCATTTGTTGATTCTCATCAGTTAATTCAATCGTTTGAATTGAACTAGTATTATTATTACAAGACATTTTTTGTTATATATAAGTGCGCGTTTTATTGTTATTAAATCTGACTAAAACTGATTATTAATATTACATGAGTATCTAAGCAAATGGAATGAGTGAAATGTTGTATCTGACAGTATGAATTCTAAGCGTAGAATGAAGCAGGATCAAGATGTTGACGAAGATGAGTCGGTGGTGCACGGCAACCGACTAAATATCCAACGAGACCAAGGCCAGCGATGATGAGAAAAATGACTAAATAATATAAATCGAGATTTTTTAGAATACAAAACAAAACATTGTGCAGATGGATGGTTTACGTGAGAGTAAAAGAAGAAGAATGCCCCAGAATGGAAAGAATCCATTCAATGTTGAATCTGGATCATACCTATTATAACCATCTCGAACACTGCTCATAAAATCTCCACGATCTATTGACAAGAAAAAAACACAAAATATCGTTTGTTTGTTTTTTGTTGAGCGAATCGACTTACAAGCTGAGATTTCTAATACAAAAAACGAAAGTAAACTAATCAGACAAAACATTTTGGCTATTGATCTAGAAGAAAGAAAAACGTTTGTTTGGCTAGCATAATCAGAAGGTAGAGAGTAAGATTTTTGTTTCGACAACGACAGACAAGTGAATAAGAATCAAAAAGAAATTTTATTTTTTGGAATATATTTGCAGAAAAATCGAAGTTTATTTGATATTTTTCAATTGATTTGCAATCCAGTCGAGACCTTCATAAAGACCATCACCACTCGTCGCACATGTTGCTTGAATATACCAATTACGATTACGTAACGAATGAAGACCTAGTTTATCGGTTATCTCAGCAGCATTCATTGCATTTGGTAAATCCTTTTAAAACAAAAATTCAAATCTATATATTTAATCTTTTCAAGAAAACGAGAGAGTACGAACTTGTTTGTTAGCAAAGATTAAAAGAACGGCATCGCGTAGTTCGTCTTCGGCTAACATTCGTTGGAGTTCATCACGTGCTTCACCAACACGTTCTCGATCGTTACTATCGATGACGAAAATCAAGCCTTGAGTGTTTTGAAAGTAATGTCTCCATAATGGTCGAATCTTATCTTGACCACCGACATCCCAAACAGTGAAACTGATGTTTTTGTATTCGACTGTTTCGACATTGAAACCAATCGTTGGAATGGTCGTTACGATTTCACCTAGTTTTAATTTGTATAGAATCGTTGTTTTACCAGCGGCATCGAGGCCAACCATGAGCATTCTCATTTCTTTTTTTCCGAAAAGATTTTTAAATATATTTGCAAATACGTTTCCCATTTTTTCTGTTGTTGTTTTTGTTTTATCTACAAAACAAAAAAGTTTATCATCGAGAGCGTTTTAAATAAATTTGAAAGGTGAACTCGTGGCATGACTGGCCACGTTGGCAACTCTTGAGCAATAACGCACGAGGCAAAAAAAATACGATCGAGTCGTCGTCGCCATTGTTGTTGAAGTTAAACGTGTCTTTTTACATTTTGTAATTTATTCAACGAAACAATGATAATGTCGAGATAAAATTCCTCTGAGATAAAAAAAAAACACGAGAAGATGATGATTTGAAAGATTTTATTTTGGCCTTTTCTTTTCTTCGTCTTCTGAAACGACATCTATTGATGTCAAAAAAATCGCTTTATCGAAAAAAATGATAAGAAAATTATTTTCAATTTTTAAAAAAATTTCTTTACAATCGTCGAAATTTTCCCGTTCATATTCGAGGTTAACATACATCAGCAATGGCGATGAGTTGTTCTGAAGGCTCGTCACTTTTTTTCTTTTCTCGTTCTCTTTCTCTCTCTCTCTTGCGTTCTTTCAACAGAGGAGAAGGGAAAAAAAACTTTTTTTTTGTTCCATCTAAATTCTTTCGATTTTGTCAAAAAAAAAGAAGAAGATAATCTTTGACATTTTTAGTTGTAAAACAAAACGAGAAACGAAAGAAACTCACAAAACATGAGCGGCTTTGATTGTTCGCTGCTCGAAGAACAGCACTTTCAAACGTCGGACTCACTCAAAGATGGCGCTATTTCTTGTTCAGATTGGTCTCGTTTTGCAATCGCCTCTTCGACTGGCTTCACGCTCTTGACATTCAGCGGACATTCATCACGTAAAGTTCAATTATTCACCGTTTCATGGTTTCAACTCGATCAACATCTCGAACAAGACGATCTTCGATATTATACCTACACACCACTCGCACTCTTCTGTCCCGATTCATTACGACCTGATGGTGCGCGATTATTGGCTGTCGCTTCGTCCACCGGCCAACTGGTCATCTGTGATGCGAATCAAGAATCGCCTGTCGTTTTATTCAACGTTTCCAAACGATGGAGAACACAATTAGACGAACGAAATGCAGCGACTGGTGGTGGTGGTGGTGGTACGACACGAAAAACAGCGACGAACGGAGGTCTATCGCGTGATGAAGAAGCATTACTAGTTCCAACTTGTTTGGGCTGGTCGAATGTTCTTCGTCGTGAATCACCATCACGTTTTGTTCTTCTTTTCTGCGGTCTCGAATCAGGTCATGTTGCGATTTGGCAATTATCCGAACAACAACAAACCAACAATCTTACATTGACATACGCTGCTTTACTCGAACCAAATGCCACCGAACCAACAGTCAACGGAACAAAAAAACCTGCCAATGGTCTACATAAAACCGCTGATTCGGCTTCTCGAACACCGCATAATTCCATATCAGCTATGGCATGGCTCTCGCTTTCCGATACAGCTGGTATATTAGCTCTTGGTTCAGCACATGGCCATGTTTCTCTCATTTCGATATCGTTAACTGGCAATGAACTCACACCATTACTAGCTTATACAAAACAAGAATCACCGCATCTTGTTTCCAATGGTGCACGCATTCATCATATAGCGTTGTATAAACAACATCATGAATATCGTTTATTCTTTGCTCAAATGGATTCAATTGTCATCGCAACATTGAATATATCATCGACAGGTTATAATACTTCGTGTTCACAATTTACAATCAAAACTGTCAATGAATATGCGCTAAATTCAAGTGTACTTACACATTTTCTATCCGAAACTGAAGATTTATATTTAATTTGTCGTGATGGTTTTATACACAAACAAATCACTCAAACATTCAACGATCCTATTCATCATCATATGCAACATGCTAGTCGTTTCGAACAATTCTGTCAATTATTACCCGTTGGTAGTGATTGTCAAGCAGTTGGCATAACGCCGACACATTGTACAGTATTAGTTATGAAACGTAGTGAAGCTATTCTAACACTTTCAGTTTATTCATTGAAAGATGTTTCATCGACAATCACATTCTTTCTCTCGAATCCGTTGCCATCGTTTCGTTTAAATGATGTTCTTGCTGCGTTACGTGTTCTACTCTATTCAGATAAGTCAAATGCATTGACAGATCTTATTATGTCCGTTGCTGATTGTGCTGATCAAGCCAGTGTTAGTCTTTTGAAGAAAGTTCATTCACTTTGTCGATTGTTATTATCCTATCATAACAGTGGTCTTGGCAATGGTCTTCGTCAAGCACCGTACATGTTATTTCTTGCTGATGTATTTGCTCAAATGATTTCGATTGATTTAATTAAAAAACTCTATGATGATGCACAAACACAAACACAAGCGTTATCAGCCATTGAGAAATCGATACTCTATTGGTGTGAACAATTATTACAATATTCAACACAACAATTACAAGCATCGGCGAATGCAACGAATTCATCGACGAATACAATTGCCAATCTTACGGGAAATAATCTCACCGCTCAATTCGGCACACTTCTCGCCATGGCCAATCCAAATATGACAACAACGCCAATTACAATTTCCAATGGACCGACACCACCAGCACAATTAAATAGTCAATATCTATCGACATGTGATCAAAAGTATCTTCATTGTCCGTTATGTGGACAAATCTTACAGATACGATCGTTTTTCGATGTTGTCTGTCCGAATGGTCATGAATTTCAACGTTGTAATAAAACGTTTCTTCCCATATTCGTTCAAGATCGTGCCAAACGTTGTTCATTATGTAATTTCTATATCAGTGATACGACCATTGATGAATCAACACAATTACAAATCTTAACGAAAATTCTCGGCGGTTTTACATGCACATTTTGTGGTTGATCGTTTGTTTTTTGTTTTGTCTTTGTATAGTTCTGTTTTCTTTTTGTGTTGTATATAGATCTCTTTCTACTCTACTCGTTGTTTTGTACTCGGATATTTATATTGTAGAATTATGCGCAAGAAAAAATAAACAAGAGTTTGAAGTGAAGAAATAACAAAACAAACAAAGCAATTCTCAGTTCTAGATCAGATCATGGGTAATCAACAAACAGGTCGAACACGTAGTGATACCTATACACGATACGAACGTGATGGTGAAGACGGACGATATGTTACGCTTGAACAAAGTGATTCGATGACGTCAGGACATGGATCATCGTTTGACGAACGAGTTTCGCCGAGACATGATTCGACTCTACCGATTCGAATTCGAAATCAACGACAAATGCAACATTTTCATACTCAACAAGCTGTACAAGCCGAGCTACAAAACGAAAAGAAAACAATACCGGTTGTTTTTCGGTATCCAGCATCGCCGAAAGATAAAGAAGCGTTATTGTCAGGCTCGTTTTTGAATTGGAAAGATACAGTTCAAATGATAAAAAGGTAGAATGCTCGTCGATTGATTAATATGAGTTGAATCGATTCGATTTAGTGATAATGATTTTGTTGTGATTTTGGAATTGGCAGAAGGCAAACATGAATATAAATTTTTCATCGATGGACGATGGGAATACGATTTGAATGAAGTAGATTCGATGGATTTTCGAAATATGAAAAGAAAAATTCTCGTTTTTTTTTGTTTTGTCTTTAGCCATCCGTAGACGATGGTCATAATGGTCGAAATAATGTTGTGACAGTCAAAAAAAGTGACTTCGAAGTTATGGAAGCCTTATCCTCTGATTCTATCCTTGTAACTGACAAAACTTCGAGATTATCTAGTCTTCAATGTAAAAAAATCTCATTGTTTCGTATATTTAAAATGATCTTTTTTGTAGCAACTGATACAGATGTGTCACGATCACCGCCCGGTGCCTACGATCAAACATGGCCACCGGCCAATCGTGAAGATTTCTCATCGTCAGATAAACCACCATTTCTTCCACCTCATCTGCTCAATATTATTCTCAATAAAGATACAGCTGCTCATGTAAAATAACCTTTTCGTGTTTTTTTTTTCTCAATTTAATTTACGTTTGTTTTTCTATGATTTAGTATGAACCAGCACTTTTACCTGAACCAAACCATGTTATGTTAAAACATCTCTATGCTCTTTCGATTCGAGTATGAATCTTTCGTTGTCTTTTCTCTCATCATTTCGTAATGTTTCTAGGATGGAGTGATGGTACTTAGTACGACGACAAGATACCGACAGAAATTCGTCACAACTTGCTTCTACAAACCAACAGAAAAATAATTCACATAGTTAAGGCTATTTCTCAACTATTTTAGCTTCTTCTTGTGATAGATACACGTTTTTTTTTCTTGACTTGTCATATACTTTTCTCTCTTCTTTCTCGATTCCAAGCAATTGATCAACATCTTTTAGCGTCTTTTTTTTGTTATCTGTTTCCTGGTGTTAAAGTTATTCTATACGTATATATATAAACTCGATTAGCAATAATAGCAAATCATTCAGCATTTGAATAGCTTGAAAAAATTTCAAACGAAGAAAATATTTGCATGTTAATCAATAACGATAGCTATGTTTTCCTTTTCTTCAAGGACAAACATAATGTCCTATTGCGATATGTATATCGTTCGTAAACATAACGACATTATTTTGTTGCTTAATAATTAACGAAAAGAAAAACCGAGAACGATGAATCGGCTAATGTGAATTGATCCATGGCTTAATTGAATTAGCATGCGGTACATTTTTTTGTCGTTGTGTATTTCAATAGATATAGGGGTATGTACGGTTGGTTCTCGGTCGAGATGGATATTGTGTGTGTTTTTTTCTTTCTATTTCCCGCAAGTATTTGGCCCAGAACTCTATGAGGTTTGCTCGTCGTTTTTGTCTCTTATTCTTTGTGTTGTTTCTGTCTTGAATTACATCACTGGCCGTCAGGATACATATAAGCATGCTCGTCGGAAAAACAGTACAGAAAAGAATCGAAGAAGAAGAAGGCGACAAGCAAAGAATATACCGTTGAGGGTATACAATTGCCAAACGACCACGAGCAGTCTCAATCTCTTTTTTTTGTCCTATTGTTAATTGATTTTTATCATCTCGTCACCATCATTAATTGAAGTTAGACGCCGAAGAGATAAAGACACGTTCGAAGTTAAAGAAAGCTGACAGATTCATTATTGTTGTTATTATTACGAGCAAATAGACGTCAAGTCCATTTCAAGCGGAGGGTGTTGTTGCTGTGTTTGATTTATCTATGGATTTATTTTAACAGAAAACAAACTCAGTCAAATGAAAACATATTTAAAACGACCGTATGAAAAATCCCTTTCGGCCGTATTTTATTCGTCATTAGATACGCTTCATCAACTGCCATCACGTATCAACAATCATTTTCGACAACGCGTCGTACGACCATCAACTAAAGAGCAACAACGTCTTCTGTCAGCTTATTCTCAGTCAAGTCGTTATCCACATATACATTCGGGCAAATATGGAATCAAACCATTAGAATTTACGGATGATTTATCGTGTGAGCAATGGCGAGAGATTGGCAAATCGAACAAGGTAATATTATGATTATGATTGATGGATGGATTATTGATCGATCGCACAGTTCTCGAGACGAGTTTTTTTGCCCTGATGAAAGAAATCAATTAGGGCAAAACAAAAGATATGTTTATCTTCTGTTTTTGGAATAAATCTGAACTTTGCATTGCTTGTCAGACTATTTGGCTAAAAAAAGAAAATGAATTGCCGTCAATATATTGTCAGACCTTCGTCGACAAAGGAAAAAGAAAAGAGTATTACATTTGTTGTCGATTACTGTATAATATAACGAAAATAGCAAAATATTAGTTTTGACTAAACATCTGTTTAATGTGGGTGGGGGTAATTCTTACTTCAAATCAAAAAAAAACCTTCGATATCTAAGTGCATAGATAACAAGCATAATTTTATATTGTTTTCTTTTAGCATCGATCATCTGCGTGGGGATCGAGAGCCTATCGAGATCGATGCTTATCATCGAAGTCAGATCTTCAGGTTTGATAAATCGTTATCAGTGCGTTATTTCTCTTCATTATCTATCTATATATAGAATACATCAATTGACGATCTACAATCAATTTATCTCATAATATCACTTTGTTTGTTACTTCTTCTTCTCATATTGATTCTCTATCGACGTTATTCTTCGAAATCACATCAACAGAAACAGCCCAAACGTCGACTTAGTTTAGAAAATAATCTCATTCATGATACAGCTGAATATCATATCCCACCTATTCATACATTACCAACAATTGTTGAAGAATCTTCTCCACTTCTATCGCCAACAAAATCATGCAATCAATTCAGTCAATTTGCAGACAAATCAACGACTGATTCAAGTTCGTCCAATAATGTACAACCATTGACAAAGGATGAACCTGTTGTCAATGTTGTTCGTATATCAATACCGATTAAAGACGAATCGACAACTCGTCGACGTCGTTCAAGATTCGAACAAGAACCAATCACAACAACTACTGAGCCTTTATCGGTTAATAAAATCGAAATGCCACCGGTAGTTAATCGTAAGTATTTCGAATTGAAATGATAAATTGTTGAAATGCGATGATCGTGTAGGCAAAGGTTCAATTCAACATCAAAATATGATTAAAGACGATTTCAAGTCTCTTGAAGAAATCGATAATGCTGTTAAACAAGTTGGACTTGTTCGTTCACAACTCATATTTGGCATTGATTATACTATAAGTAATCTCGAAACCGGTAAACATTCGTTCAATGGTTTATCTCTGCATAATATCCAAGACGGATTACTCAATCCGTATCAGAGCGTAGGGAAATCATGATTTTCGAATTGGAAGAGGAGAGAAAAAAATGTTATTTTGACTTAGGTTATTACGATTGTCGGACGAACATTAGAGAAATTCGATTCGGATACGTTGATACCGGCATTTGGCTTTGGTGATCGAGCAACACTCGATCGAAGAATATTTCCATTACGTGTAATAATTGTTTTTTTTATTGAGAGAAAAAAACTATCCTTTTTTTCTTGTTTTTATAGCCCGATGGTTCTTATTGTAAAGGTTTTCGTGGTGTTCTCGAAGCGTATAATGACATTACGCCGAGGATACGTATGTCGGGTCCGACGAATTTCGCACCATTAATCCGAGAAGCTATTCGAATTGTGAAGAAAACACGACAAGTACGTGACAAAAATCAGACAGAGAGAGAAACTTCTATAGGTCAACATATTTGAATTAATTATGAGATAAGACAAACATACCGCACAGACAGATTTTTTTATTTATAGTATCATATTCTTGTTATCGTTGCTGATGGTCAAGTCACTAATGAAAAACAAACAAAAGATGCCATCGTAGAGGCAAGTAATTATCCATTATCGATCGTTATGATAGGTGTTGGCGATGGTCCTTGGGATATGATGGAAGAGTTCGATGATTCATTGCCAACACGACAATTCGATAATTTTCAATTTGTTAATTACAACAGTATTGTCGAAGCAGCTGCTAATGACGATTCAACATTTGCTCTACATGCACTCATGGAAATACCGTCGCAATACGCAGCTATTAAAGAGCTTGGCCTACTTAAAGATAATTGAATGTTTTGTTTGTAGTCAGTTTTCTTCGTGTCTCTTTGTTAAAAAATTCCGTCACAAGAAAAAAAAACACACGCACGTATACGTATATGTATTTATTTATTCGCGCACACACACACACGCACCCAGTTAATAGAAAAACTTTTTTTTTAAACAAATGATTGACTTTCCAATTGGTCGAATGAATTGTCTTTGAGTTGATGACGAAGGTTTCGTTTTTTTAATATTTCTTGTTGAAAATTCGTGTTCATTTTCGAGAAAAGAGTTATCATCGCATATAAATGAATGGGTAAGATCGCTGCTGTAATAAGAACCGTTGCGATCGTTACCGGTTGAAGACATTCTTTTTCCATATCTTTCGGATAGATAACAATGGCATTAGGAATATATTCAGTGGTTGTTGTCGTTGTTGTTGTGGCTAAATAGGCAATAAATAGAGATTATTTTTGTCAGAATATTTCGATCTACTTGTTGTTGCTGACGTGGTTGTTGTTGTTGTAGCTGTAGTTGAAGTCGTTGATGTTGCTGTCGTTGTTGTCGTTCGTGTATACGCTGGCAGACCAGTTGTAGTATATAATGTATTCGCTGTTGTCGTTGCCATTGTCTAAATACTCATTGGAATAGTTGCTTTCATATTGTCAAAATATGAGTAATGACATACTCGTGTTGTTACAGTATGTGTTGTTGCCGTACTCGTCGTTGTCGAAAGTGTTGTCGATGATGATGCTGCTGAATTCCATATTGTAAACCTCCATGCACCATTATCTACCAAAGAAAGAATAATGCAGAATTGAAGGAGAGATAAACATCGTTTTTACTTCCGAATGATCCAGCTTCAGCGCCACATGCTTGATCGGATGTAGCTACACCTTCTGCCAGTGTAACATAATATGTTAAACCTGGAGTCCATACTGCAGTTCGAGCATAGAAAACGAGAGTCGTATTGATATAGTAAACATCTGGTGAAAATCGAGTATCAACCGACCAAATCGATACACCGTCATTTAGTCGTCTTATTTGAATTTGACTTCCGTTTCTTACTGGTCTTTTAAGTGGCATATTTGCTGTATTATAAACAAAAGAAAAGAAAATAATCATTCACGTCAGAACTTAAATCTCTACTTTGAACAGAAAATCGTCTTTGTGTCGACATCACGGTTCCTACAGGTGACCACGAACCTTGAACATAAGTTAACGATGGATAAGCTGTAGCAGTTGCACCAACTGCTATTGCTACACAATAATGACTTGTAGCTAAACCATGATTGTCAATACCACCGACACAAAATGGTTGTACACCTAGGAGATTAATAATAATGAAAACATAGAAAATTCAATTATACGTTTCTACCAGTTTGATTTATACGTGGTGTCCAGTAGAAATTCATGCCCCATGTATTATTGTTAACCTGAAATACATCACTATGATTCATGCCAAATGGTGTTAATGTTGGCATTTCAACAATGGTATCGTTAACACAATTAACTTGTACTCGGACTTGATAAGACCATGCTGAATTAACAGACGCAGCTAGAAATAAATATTCAACGAAATGAAAATCAATCTTATTGTGATTAGTAATTCTCACATACCGAAACAAGCTTGATTTTTACGTGGATACGAAGATAACGTTGGCAGAGATGAACAAGAATTCGTTGGCGGTGTATAAACATGAATTAACATTTGATGAGGTGTTGCACTCAGTGGTATATTACTCGATGCATTAGCATAATCTTCAGCTGTTATTGCAACAACATAAGTCGATTCACTGAGACCATTAGCTATATCTTCGGATCGAAGAACAGGCGTCCAAGTAAGAAAACAATCAATTGGATCTAATGTAGCTCCCGGTAAATTCAAACACACATTTCCACATTCATCTGTTGCGATTTGATATGACCAACGGCAACGAACGACTTGTTCACTGTCCCAATCGGTTGCTAAGATCGGTATTACAGTTAGAATATTCACACGAACTCGTACGACAGGCAATGATCCTGTGACTAAACGAACAATTCATGAAAAGATTTCAAACGGTTTTTTTTTGCTTTTCTCCTACCAGGCGATGTATTAATCTTGCCATTGTTCAGAGGTGTTAAATTTATACGAGATACAAGTGAAAATGCATTCGTATTGATTGGCACTGTCCATGCAGCACCACGCCAAGCAATATTAATATCCGTATTCACTGGTAATGTTTGTCTTGACATGAAAATTCCTGTTGAATATGTTAAAATTGTCGAAAAATCTGTACAAAATAATGATGAATTCACTATTTGATAGCCTGATGTTGAACATAGACCACTAGAACTAATACAAGTCAATGCAGGTGGTGGTGAATTTTGATTATCAGTCATAACACCATAGGAAGAGATTGTACTCAAACTACATGAATATCTCGATAGACTAAATGTTTGTCGATGTTCAATGATAAGTTCGACAGTGGCACCCAAGGAATACGGACTGACAGGACGCCATGATATAGTTCCACCTTGGTAGTGATCGGCTAGACTTACTTGTATGAAGAGAAGGAAAATAACAGGCAAGCAAATAGTCATGATTTAGAAGAAGAAAAAAACCGAATGAGTGCAAACTTTCAATAAAATATGCACCTTTTTTTTTCTCCGTTTGTTTTTTAAATAGTTAATAGAAAAACGCAGTTGTTTCGTTTGAAATAATATGTAAAATAAATAAAGAGGCACTCAAACTCATAAAACGAAAATCATGACGAAACAGAACGGTGTGATCTTTTCTTTCGAATTTTTCGACGATTTTATAATCTAATCCGTTTTATTTATAAACACACGTTGTTTTAAAAGAAAAAGAAAAGAAAGAAAAAAAAGAGAACGGGTTGTAGTAATCTATTGAAGTTCTTTTCGTAAACGAAAACCAGGTCCTTTCGGCGGTTCAGTCAACGTTGTCAAACCGCCGACTGGTTCGGCAGCGAAACGTTTTGTTCGTGGACCAGCTTTGGGCTTTTTGCCTTGTTTAATCTCATCTAAAATTTCATTAATATCTTTCTCAGTTAAATCTTCAAAATAATCATCATTAATCGATAACATTGGCGCATTAACACAAGCACCAAGACATTCCGCTTCAGAAAGTGTAAATAAACCATCGGCTGTTGTTTGACCAACATGAATATCGAGTTTCTTTTCAATTGCTTTTACAATTCCATCGGAATTACACAACCAACACGGTGTTGTCGTACAAACTTGTATATGATATTTACCAATTGGATTTCGATTGAACATTGTATAGAATGTTGCAACCTAAATAAACGACTGTCAATCGAAAACGAAGAAGACAAATCTTGTGCTTACTTCATAGACACGCATACGAGCCATTTTAAGAATTTCTGCAACTTTATTCATAGCTGACAGTGGTAACCAACCATCGTGTTGTCTTTGAGCAAGATCAAGTAATGGTATTGTAGCAGCTGCTTTGTGTCCTTCAGGATACATGGCAAGTATTGCTTCGACACGTTTGTAATTCTCGGGTGTAAAATCAAATTTAACATCGGGATTATTTTTTTGTGTATCTCGATGAACAAATTCTTTATCCGAAGCGAAACGAGATGAACTTGTTGAGATCGTACGACCAACAAGTGCCGATGAAATGGCGAAATTTTGTCGAGAAAATAAATTTCGAATTAACATCTGAAATAAAAATACTAATAATAACAATAAATGAAACGAATCTCTAGCACAAGTTAGTTTGTGTTGCTGCTTGTTGTTTTTTCTCTTCTCTTCGATTTATGAGGCACATCAACCAATCAGTATTCATTGATAGATGGTGTTACACAACAATCAGTAGATTATTTATTTCAAAAGAAAAACACACGACACTATGAATCTGTAATGCATCCATTCGAGGCCGATTGTACACATTGAACATATTTTCTCAAGTATCCTTTTTGCGGTTGATTTGCTTTGACAGGTGCTTGCCATTTGCTTCGTCGTTCGTTTAATTCCTCATCGGAAACATGCAAATTCAACGTACCACCACCACCACCATTCGTATTCAATTTCACTGAAATCGTATCTCCATTTTGCACTAAAGCAATCGGTCCACCAACAGCTGCTTCTGGACAAATATGTCCAACAATAAATCCATGTGATGCACCGCTGAATCGCCCATCGGTAATCAACGCACAATCTTTGCCGAGACCGGCGCCCATGATCGTTCCTGTTGGCTTGAGCATTTCAGGCATGCCCGGGCCACCTCGTGGTCCTTCATATCGAACAACAACGACGTATTTCAAGCCTGTTCCTTTTTGAATATCACCTCGAAGGAAACCTTCGATCATGAGTTCTTCGCTATCGTAGACAACGGCTTGTCCTTCGAACCAGAGACCTTCTTTGCCGGTTATTTTAGCAACAGCACCGTCGGGAGCGAGATTGCCTCGGAGAATTTGAAGATGACCACTGGGTTTAATCGGACGATCGATGGAATGAATGAGATCTTGATTACCAGGACCTGGTCCTTGACGAACAGTCGATGGAATACCTTCGACAAAACCGAGATCACGACATTCAGCTAAATTCTCCGCCAATGTCTTGCCCGTCACCGTCAGAATATCACCGTGAATTCGACCTATTTAAAATCAAAAGAATTTCGAATAGAAACTCTGCTAATTACCTAATGAAAGGAGGTATTTGAGAACAGCTGGCGTTCCACCAATCGATTGTAAATCAGCCATGAGATATTTGCCCGATGGTCGAAGATCGGCTATATAAGGTGTACGATCGGAAATCTCTTGAAAATCTTGAAGAGTTATGGGCACATCGGCAGCATGACCCATGGCGATTAAATGAAGAACAGAATTCGTCGAACCACCCAAAGCATTCGTCTCAACAAAAAAAAACAAATCACATATTCGTTTTTTGACTTAAAAAAAGTCATCACTATAACTTACAACAGTAATCGCATTTTCAAATGCTTTTCGTGTCATTATATCTTTGGGTTTAATATCTTTTTCTAAAAGAACACGAATGGCATCAACAGCTCGTTTACATTCGTCGATTTTCAGCGGATCAGCTGCTGGCGTTGACGAACTATACGGCAACGACAAACCCATAGCTTCAATCGCAACAGCCATTGTATTCGCTGTATATAAACCTCCGCAAGCACCCTGCCAAATGAAAAATTCTCTCAATTAGAAATCTTCAATCGATTTACTTCGCCTGGACAAGCATGTCGAACAACATCTTGTCGATCTTCATCTGATATTTCTCCTTTAATATACTGCGCATAGACTTCAAATGTTCGTTCGATATCGATCGTTTTCGTGCACGGTCCAAGTGTCGTATGTCCTGCAGCGATCGTTCCTCCGTAGATCATCAATGCCGGTCGATTCAATCGAGCCATAGCAATAACACTGCCCGGCATATTCTTATCACAACCAGGCACAGTTATAAGACCATCATACCAATGTGCACCCATCACACTTTCAATCGAATCAGCAATTAAATCTCTCGATGGCAAAGAATACGACATGCCTGATGAGCCCATCGAAATCGCATCGCTAACACCAATTGTATTAAAACGTAGTCCAACAAGACCTTTTTCTTTAACTGTTTCACGCATTGTTTGTTGTACGTAATCAGCTAAACGACCTAGATGCATGTTACATGGATTGCCATCGTACCACATGGATACAATGCCGACTTGTGCTCGGTTCATGTCATCTTCAACTAAGCCTGTTGCATAGAGCATGGCTTGAGCTGTGCCAAAGGATTTGTCTTGAGTTAATTTCGATGAATATTTATTCAACAACATGACAAAAGAATAAAACAAAAAAAAATGTTGATCTTCAGTTTGCCTTTGAATTTAAAGGTGATGAGTGCGATCAGATAACATTCGTTTATCTTATCGTCTAACCAATAAAAACGAGAAACTGACATTGATTTCGTGTTTCGTTATATATCTATATATAATTACAGTTGATTTTTTTTATTGTTGCTGTTCTTTTTCGATATCTATGATACAAATATACTATTTTCGAAAAAGTCATTTTAAAACATGAGAGATGATGAGTTCTCGTAATCATGATGCATGTCGATTCATGAGACTTGCAATCGATGGTAATGTTGATGTTTGTTGAGAAGTTGAATGGTCGATGTGAAGAATAGATTTAGTTGTTGAGATTTGTTCGTCATAGTCGTCGAATGATCGATACATTTCAGCTTCGGATGCTGAACATGTCGAAATGGATCGATCGAGTTCGGGACAGGAATGAAGCCATTGATCGACATGATGCCCTTGAGAGTTTAATTCGAATTTTAACGTTCGAAGACGTTCTTGTAGTTCAAGATTTCGATATGTTAAACAATGAATTTCATTTTCATATTCACGATCTTTTCGTTTCAATGATTGAATGTATTTAATAGCGAGATTAAGAACTTGAAGATTGGTGATTTTTCGATCTTGTTGACATGGTACTTCGCTTTTAAGAGTATCGAAACAATCTTTTAAATGTGCTCGACTAAAAACAAAATGATTTATTTTTAAATTTTTTTTGTTTTTGTATCAAAATGTACCGATATTTTTCCAATCGATTGTGAATTTCTCGATCACGAAAACACGATGTTTGATTTCTAAATTTAATTTTCAAATCTCTGAACAAAAGTCAAAATTCAATCGATACCTTAGCTGTAAATCATTGCTATCCTCTTGTTCCGTCTTAATAATCGTTGTTGAACATTCGTCTGTAAACAAATAAAAATCAATCGAGATTTTTTTCTAATGAATTTCAATTTTCAAATCAAACATTGACACACACACATACTCAACCAAATTCGAGTCATAGCCATATATGTCCTTATCTGTCTAGTACTGTTATATGTACGGCCGTCTGTTAGTTAGTCTGAGAAGAACAAGAAAAGAAAAACCGTCATGACACACACATGCACATGCGTGGTGTCGAACGACGAAAATACACTCACTTATATCTATCGATTGCATATTATTATCGTTATGATTTCAAAAAAAGAAAAAAAGGCGAAGAAGACGAAACTCGACGAACGTCACACATGAGCGAATCTTTCCTGTTTTGTTCGATCGAGTGTATCAAAACGAACAGATTTGTGCAAGCTTATAATCAAGTCGATTTATTATTATTATTATTATTTTCATTATTATTATTAGAATTAGATCTGACTGATTTTCGTGAACTTCGTTCGAGAAAATGTCCGTTGAAATTCACGATCCAAATCTTATTTTCATTAGTTAAAGTCCATCGACCATGTTGACCAAACGGTTGCAGCATGAGTCGAGGATAGACAGATGCCATTCGAAGCGATTCACCGGTGTAGAGTCGTTGCATTTGTCGATCGAATATATCGATACGCCATCGTTGTTCGTTTCTCAAACGAATTAAAACAGCGAGCAAGCCGATGGCTTCATGAGCGCGAATCTGTTCGAGATATTTATCGATCGAATCATCGAGGATTAGTTGTTGACGTGACCATTGTTGAGTTAATGTCCACGATGAAAGACAATATCGATGAAGTTGATCATTTCGATGAAGAACGAATGTTTCACATCCGAGAACCGTCATCGACCAGAAACGATCGTGCATTGAGCTTAAATTTAAATGTATTTGAAATTGATTCGCGAGAGGAGAATAAGAACAAAGAACGTCTTGGCCTAAGACTAAAAATGCATTGATATGTTTCGACCAGGATATATCTCGAATAAGACCGTAAGCATTACTATTCCATGGAATTTCACGAGATTTAACTGAACTTATTGAAAGATCGTAGAGATCGATTTGATCATTTCCATGTGCAATTAAAAGTTGACAATGATGTGAAACAGAAAAACAAGACAATAGATCGATCTAAATTCGAATGATGAGTTCGAAAGAGTTTTTATTTGTTTTTGTTTTACTTCGATTGAAAGTTCATGTGGCGTTGAGCAACAAGATAAACATGCTAACATAATGCAAATGCGCCTTTTGTCTAAAACGAATTGTGTGCTGTTATCGAAATCTTTAGCTTGAGTATTTATTCAATGACGTGACGAAAGTATGTTCTGACGTCATTCGAAAAAAATGAAAACAACGACTGGTTAATCCTTCGGAATCTTTATTCTGTTTGTCTCTTGTATGTTTTTTCTTTGATATAATAATAGAAATAATAAAAACGTGTGTTTAACAAGAAAAAAGAGAAAAAAAAACATAGTAATAACGAAAAATTCTATTGTTTAGACCATGTTCATTGCTTTGGCAGCGTTCGATGGTTCAGCTGATGATTTCGGAACTTTGATCGTTTCGTCGACGCTGAGAATCAAACAAGCCGCTTCACTTGCAGCTGTGATTGCGTTAATTTTGACTACAGCTGGCTCCCAAACAGCGGCTTGAAGATTGTCAGTGACATCTTCATGTAAAATATCCACGCCGTACCAAATATGATTTTCTGCATGTTTCTGTCGAAGTTTATTCAAAATATTCGTTGCATCGAAACCTGCATTTTCACATAATTGTCTCGGAATGACTTCGAATGCTTTTGCATACGCAGCAATGATCAATTGTTCTTTGCCGGCTACTGTTCGACTGTATTCTCTCAATGTTCGACTCAATGCCATTTCGATAGCACCACCACCGGCAACGATCGAATCGTTTTTCACTGCACGTCGAACGATCATAATCGCGTCGTGCAACGAACGTTCGACTTCATCGATGAACTGTTCGGCTCCGCCTCGTAAAATCATCGTCGCTGTTTTCGCTTTCGGACAACCGGTGAAAAAGTTATATCGTTCCGAACCGATCTGCATCTCTTCGAACACGTCACAGGTGCCGAACACTTGCTGAGCTTGACTTTCGACATTCTCGACTGTCGTTAGAATTGCACCGCCGCACGCCTTTTGAGTTCGTTTGAGATCGTCTTCTTGAACTCGACCGGCACAGAACATGTTTCGATCGGCGAAGTATTGCGTGGCGACATCGCCGATGGGCAATTTCGAGAGAACGACAGTGGCACCGGCCTTGTGAAGCTTCTCGAGTTTATCATAGAGAATCGACCATTCGGCGTCGACGATCTTTTGATATTCAGCCACGTTGTCTAAACGAATCTCGGCATTGTCTCGTTCGGCTTTGAGTTCGAGTTCGATGTTTAAAAGCGCGATTTTTGGTTTGGTGTATTTCTTCTGTTGCATTTCGAAACCAGCGTAGGAAAACGTTTTCTTAAATGCAACACCGGCAACGAGTTGCGATTCTTCTAATGAACCACCGGTGACTTTCTTTATTCCAATCATATTCAATGGAAGTAGTTCGTCTAACATGAGAACGGCATCGACAACCATTTTAGCGAAGAATTCACGTTGACGTGCGATTAATTTCGAGCTCAATGTTGTTCGAGCACATTTCTCTAACAATGCACGTTGTTCATTTTTATCATTCGATTTGACGTTGATCGCGATTTCTTTGATTTTTTTCGTTGTCAACGCTGTGGCCTTTCGAATAGCTCGAACGAGAATCGTTGGATGCATGCCATCTTCGATGAAACTCTTGGCATTCTTCAAAATTTCGCTTGTCAACAAAACAACCGACGTTGTTCCATCGCCGACTTCGGCATCTTGCGATTTAGCAATGTCAACCAATGTTCGTGCAGCTGGATGAACAATTTCCAACAATTTCAAAATCGTTGCACCATCGTTCGATATCGTTGCTTTGCCACGATTATCAACGATGAGCTTGTCCATTCCACGTGGACCTAATGTTGTTCGAATCGATTCGGCTACCGCTTGACAGGCATTGATATTTGTCAAGATCTGGGGTTTGCCTTGCGATGAATCAGTACCTTCTTTGAGAATGATAATCATTGGTTGCATTGTTTATTCTGAAACGATGATTTTTTAGTAAATAGAGATTGATATGAGAGAGAAAGAGAGAAAATGAAGAAATGTATGTATATATATATATAGAAATAAATATAAATAGAGGCACACGAGAAGAAAGATAAAAGTGCCGATAGATGGAGGTGTACTTCAGCGGTAAAACGAAAACAAACTGTTCAAGCGAATAGTTTAACAAAACAAGGATGACAATAGGGTTTATTTTGATATTCTTTGAAAGTTCCGTTTTGTAATTGACGTGTGCAGTACGAACAAATGAAATGTTCGACGTGATATTTTCGACCCATCGCTGTTATACAACGTCCACTGAAAGAAACATCGAAATCGATAAAAAAAAAAACTCGGCCCACACTGATTTTGTTACCCGATCGGCTTTTGACATGACGAGCAAAGCGAACCACGTCGTTGATGATAATGCAGTTCGCATAAAGGTTGATGATCATGCTCGTAAAATGAACCGGTTACAAACGGTTGTAAACATTCCTAAATAATTTATCAACTCGATTTTCTCCGTGAACACTCTCTCTCTCTCGCGTATTTACTTGACAAACAAAACAATTCTTGTGATAATGTCCGCCAAGTGCCTGAATATACGTATCAACAATAATCTGTTTACATGCAAGACATTTCGGTACAAAATTATTCATATAACATTCTCTAAACAGAAGCAGAAGTTTAGTCAAATATTCCTCAATCAAATTATCTTTCTTCTCCTCACCGACAATAAGCATATCCATCTTTTTCATGGTATCCATCTTCTCCAACCCGTTTATCACATAATTCGCAAAGGAAATGTTCGGGATGCCAATTTCGATTCAATGCCGTGATCATCACCTTGAACAAACAAAATCAGTTCGAAATCAATTTACGATCGGTTGTTTTTTCTTTCTACATCAACAATCGGCTGATCACATCGCGCACATTTCGGCGCAAATAATCGTCTGTAATCGTGTTCACAATAAGGTTTGCCGGATTTTTCATAGAAATCTCGTCGGCCGATTTCAATATTACAAGCTGTACAACGTAAATGTTCGGGATGATAGGACCGATCGAGAACTGTGATGATCTAGACAAGAGAATGCATGCAGGTGAATGAGAAAAAGAGAGAAAGGTACCTGTCCGGAGATCGGTTGATGACAGGAATGACAAGTTGGCGATGGAAGTTTGAAATTAGTCAATGAGTCCATGAGATCTTCGAGTTCTTTCGTCGCTGGAGTTTTTTTTGTTGAAATTCTGTTGAAGAAAAAAACAACAACAACAAGACGTTGATTTACTTTCGAAAGAAAAAAAAACAAAATAACTTTTTCTTCGGTATTGTTGCTTTAGGCGAATCGATTTGTGTGTTTAAACTTTCGATTAAATCGTCGATAGATTTCGTATTTTTCACTGTTGTTCGTTCACGAATCGTTTCCTTTGCTCGACCGAGTGTTTGGAGAAGTTGATCGAGTTCATTGACCTAAAACATCGATTGAATTCGAACATAAACACGAGAAACTAAAGCTCATACAGGCTCGATCGTTGAATCCGGACGAATTAAATTCAACGCTCGAGTTCGATTCACTGGAAGATTTCGATTGAGCACCATGGGTTCAAGACGTGTTTCATTCTCGTACGCATTTCGAGCACGTTTACTCACGTCCTGAAGATCCGCTAGAAGTTGATCTATCGAAACAGAGAGAGAAAACGAAATTCTACGTGTTATCATGATAAAATCTCCACCTACCGAGATCTTCCATACTCTAATGATTAGAGAAAGAAGAAAAAGAAGAAAAATAAACAGATGAGGTAACTAATGACATCCTATCGAATTCGAATTCAAGGAAAACAAAACCGATGTAATTCGAAATCGAAGAAAAATATGATTTTTTTATTTTTAAAAACGAAAAAAAAAAGTTCGTTTGTTTATTTTTTTCGATCAACAGATGTCGTTGACTCTATTCGAATGATAAACATCATTCATTTATTCATTCTTATTTCGAACAAGAAATAAATCATGTTCCCACGCGAAGGTTTTATTTGTCCCGAATGTCATCTCGATATGTCGACAATTGAAATGCTTCAAATCCATTTCGAAGATGTTCATGCTAAACAATCATCATCGACCGTCAAAGGCCTATTTTCTCTCGCCAAACAAAAGATCAAAAGTGTCCAAGACAATTTCTCGCCGCTTCCAACTGAATCGATCATCAACTACGCTCAATTCTTCTCCTCTGAAATACCTAAATCACAGCCGATGGGCTACGTTCGAACGTTCAACGACGTGTTCTTTCAAATTCGAAAAGACAAACACAATCAAATCGAAATGGAAACTATTCGATTGCTTGTTCGACTCGCTCGATTGACGAGTACGAGCGATGAAACACCCAAAAACGCCAATACAAAAGAACGTCGAAGTATAGAAAACGAACTTCATCTCTTCTTTTTTTATTTATTTTCTTGAATGAACTTCAGAATTCGAACAAGAAATCGTCGAATGGCTCGACGATTCGAAAGTCTCGCTGTGTCCTTCGTGTGCTAAACCATTCGGTTTGTCGCGACGTAAACATCATTGTCGTCTCGATGGATTCGTTATTTGCAATCATTGCTCTCAATTTCTTCCGTTTTCTACTGCTCGTTTGTCGAACAAAAAACTTCTCTCGAACTAGTTTTGTTCTATTTTTTCTTTGCAGGATATTTAATCGAACCTAAAACGCCATCGAATGGCGTTGCATTGCAACGATCGAACAGTCTGACGAGTTTGACATCGACAGCCAATGCCGATGATCTTCGTGTGACAACCAGCGAAGATTATCTGCGCATTTGTCTGTCGTGTCGACAGATTCTCCAACGACGTTACGATGAATTGTGTTTTAAAACTGCTGATAAAGAAGATGTCGTGGTTTATTATGAGCAAATAGTTGCACTGAGAAATGAATTGAATCAAATTCAGCCGACTTATGCCATGATGATCGAATCTCTTTTGTAAGAAAAACTCGTTTTTCGTTTTGATAACTCGTTTTTATTGAATAGAAATGGAGATGCAAAGTATCAGATAAATGACGCTCAAAAAATCTACCGTCGATTGTCGACGTGTTATGAAAAGATTGACGCAATTAGTAAACGCATTTCACAACTAGCAGATTCGTGTTCGAGTATCGATGAAGATGATACACCGTCACAAATTCGATATTCAACACTTTGCCGGAACATTCGAACGTATGCTATACATCTATTACAGAATTATGCGTTAGTAACGCGAAAAATGCCAAGTGAAGATGATATTAAACAGGCACGTGAAGAACGTCAGCGATTGGTTGATCAACGAATGGAATCAGAACGTTTGGCACGTGATGAAGTGGCATCGAGAGTGAATTTAATTGATTCGCCGACGATACGTTCGAAGAAAGGTGATGAAGGTTGGCGACCGACGATCGATCGAGATTTATTAGAACAAACACATGAATTACCGCCACTTGTTCAACAAGTTTATCAAGTTACTGAATATATTCGATTGGCACAGATCGCTGGACGATATGATGAAGTTGAATCATTGAAATTGAATTTAAAAGTTCTCGAACAAGCTTTAAATACGAATGAACAAAATCAAAATTAAGATTCTCAGGAATCGTTTTTTTTTCATTTTTTTACAGTGCAATAGAATGTAAATTAATATTTGAATAATAAATTGTTGAAACAATAAAAATTTCAATTCGCGTTCGTATTGCACTGACCGGGAATCGAACTCGGGTCACTCGCTTGGGAAGCGAGCATTCTACCATTGAACCACCAGTGCACTTACGTAATCGTCAATCTATACATTTGAGTAATCGTAGTCGTGCATATATTCAAAGGGTACAGCTTAGTAATATCGACGCTATTATCGTAGACAAGCACTGGTGGTTCAGTGGTAGAATGCTCGCTTGCCACGCGGGCGACCCGGGTCCGATTCCCGGCCAGTGCACTTTTTTTGCTTATCTGCACACACAAGCTGACGACATCCGATTGCTTATTCTAAAATGAGATTCTTTTCTGTTTTTTTTTTAAGAGAATGTTAATTGATAAATTTTTAGTAAGATTTTGTGCGAATAGTATCCTCGATGTGTAGTATGATACGAACAAAGAACAAGCACTGGTGGTTCAGTGGTAGAATGCTCGCTTGCCACGCGGGCGACCCGGGTCCGATTCCCGGCCAGTGCATAGTTTTTTTTTTATTTCGCTAGAAAAAAAACCTTTTTTTTTACATATAAAATCAATTGCACATAAATGCTAAGCTTGAGGATGAATTTCTTCTTCGATAGACAACGCAGATATTTCCAAAAAGCCCTTGAGAGCTGTACTAACGCCATTGACATCCAATAGAAATGTATCATGACCAAATATACTGTTCAATTCGAAGAATGTGACATTGGGATTGCCGGCTTGAATTAATTCTTCAGCGAGCTGTTTCTGTTGCCATATGGGAAAGAGAATATCCGTTTGTGAACCGAGCACAAGTACAGGACATTGTATTTTCGCTAGAGCTGCTGCTGTATTTTCATGTCCATCAGCTAGATTGAATAGATCCATCGCCTAATCAATTCAAATGAAATCATATTTCGTTGAACAGGAAAACTTACTCGTGAAATATATAACAATGAATTTGGATCGTATTTCTTAGCAAATGTGAGTCCTTGATATTGCAGATAACTTTCGATTTCAAACGTGGGTGCTAATTGAATATTATCATTAAATCGACGTAAACCAAATCGTTCGAGCCATTCGGGACCCGATCGATAGGTTAGCGTGCCGATTTCTCTCGCAATACGCATGCCATCCAATGGATACGTATCCTTATCATAATAATGACCTTCACACCAATTCGCATCGGTCATAATCATCTTTCGTTGTAGATATCGAAGAGCTATAGCTGTAGGATATGGAGCAATGCAAGCTGAGATCGTTGCTACTCTACGAAACAACAGAATTCGGGAAAATTGAATTCAAATTGAATGTGAATACCTTCCAATATTGTCAGGATATAAAAGACCCGAGAGAATCGAACACATTCCACCTAAGGACGAGCCGATACTTGCGTGAAGCTAGATGAATTCGAAAATAAACGAAAATCTTGCATTCGAAATTGAATTACTTTTTCGATTCCTAGATGTTTAACTAATTGAAATTGAGCTCGAACGAGATCTTCGACGGATAACATGGGAAATGACGAACCGAACGGTTTGTTCGTTTGAGGATCGATCGACGAAGGTCCGCTATCCGAGAAAACAAACATTCATTCGCTCGCTCAAAAAAAAAACACAAACTTACGTTGAACCGTAACAACCTCCTAAATGATTACAGCAAATGACAAAAAAATGATTCGTATCGATTCCTAGATTAGGTCCAATGAATTTTTCCCACCAGCCAGGTTTCATATTTTTCTGAAAAAAAAACAAAGACTCAATTGAATTGATTTCAATTGACCTTTTGCCTACTTCTTGACTTTTGGCATGTGAACTTGCACTGAGACCAGTGAACAGCAAAATCGCATTGTTCTTCTTGACGTTTAATTTTCCCCAAGTTTCATAAGCTAATTGAAATTGACTCAATGAATTATTGTTATATTTCAAACGAAATGGTCCGTTTTCGTATTTGAATAGTTCATAGCCCGAGACGATGTGATGATAAGCTGGTTCAGGACCATCGGAGGAATGTTGTCTGGAGGAGAAATAAATTTTTTTTTTAAACAATTCGAGAAAACTAAACTTCTGAGAATCTTACAATCGAATGGATATGAAACGATTCGATCGGGACAAAATTTTCGACCAAAACTGCATTATTCTGCTAGCGTATGAAACAAAGAACCTTGGCGTTTCGCTTTTTTTTGCTCCACTCTGTCATCATACGCTCACTGTATGCGCACAAACCGAGAGGAAGAGAAAGAAACTAACCTTCAATGACGAGGCATTTTCTTTTTTTTTCGTATTCTATGTATGAAAATATCTTAAAATAAGTCATATACGGTCTTTTTTTTATCATTCAACAAACAAAACGAATGATCGGTCTTTTTCTTTATTATTATTTGCTTTGTTTTTCTATTAACAATCCCTTTTTAAATAATCTATCAAATGGAATTGGAGCTCGTTTTTCGTCGGTTTCGAAAAGACGTCTTAATGCATCACGTGCGGCCATTTCTTCAGCCATAGAAATCGTCGCACCAGCGCCTAAGAAACCAACTAAACCAAAGCTAATCTCCTCAGCAAATCCTACTTTTCCCGAGAAATTCTTTATTCGAATAAACACCGACGACATAAGTCGAAAGAACACTCGAAACACCCGTTGACCAGATCAATCTAAGCAAATTTTATTCAAAAAATAAAAAATTTATGATTGATCAAACCGAGATTCAGGTGCTTGTCGTCCATCGGCTTCCAAAACTTTAGCCAACAATCCCATCGGATTCTTGACCTCCCAAATTTCGTTGATATCTTTGCCAATCAGATAAGTCAACACGAAATCAGCAACGAACAATTCAGCTCGTGATCGATCCTAAATAGCTTTTATTACGATCTCCAACGTCATTTGATTTTCCTACGTACATTATTCTCATCAATAGCACCGATAAATGCAAATAACGCTTTTTTTAACATCGCTGGACGCGGTGTTGGTACCTAAACGAAGATTATTTTCAAATGAATCGATCGTGTTTGTGAAAACTTACATCACATCGAATTAAAGTTTTAAATCCAAGACCCGAACTGATGTCAGCAATGGTCGGTTCGGATATGAGATAGTTCGTAACCGTGCTAGAAGGCATCGATTCGAGACGAGATTTCGATAGATCTATTTGAACTCACTCAATGCCTTGTTGGGGAAATTTTGGGTACCAAGATTGCAGAGTTTTTCTCACGAATTGTTCGGCGATTTGTTCGCCTCGTTTAGCGATTTCTTCGTTATGTGTAAACACCAAACTTGTTTGATCACTAGCCGGTAGACCTAAAGCTCAATTTTTCTAAAAACCAAATCTTTGTTTTGTTTTTTTGATCCAACCTGCTTCGGCTCGTTGTTTGACAATTTGATTGAGAAATGACGAATCGGTCATTGCTTGTTTCAACGATTCGACATTGATCTTCTCGCCAAATCGATGCGTACACGCGTATAATTCGGCGTCATAATTCCTTGAAAAACAATTCAAATATTTATTTTTCTTCTCGTTCAATCGAATTTACCAATTGATCAACGACGATCGAAATCGTTCCGGTTCGGGTCCGGCTTCGATTCGTCGTTGGTATAAATTCTCCTTGTACAAATATCTCCATCGATCTTTCAACGGACCAAAGATCGTTCCGTATCTCAACAGTCGAACCATTTTGTTTATCTGAAAAAACAAACAAACAAACAAACAAGCAATTCGAATACACACGCATGATTAGAAAAAGAAAATAGGACGGATCTAATAAATAAATTTGTACATTTTATGCGAGATAATCATAGGCATTAGGATTGTCTGTCGACCGTTTCATGTATTCACGTTCGATTAAACTTTCGATGCGAGTTTTTATGACTGAAGTCTAAAGAAAAAAAAAGACGAGAATTCAATTTTCGAATGACTGTTCGTTCGAACATACGGAAAGAGGGAATTTTAATTGTGAATAGATTTCTGTGAGTAACTGCGTATGAGCCAATGTTTTTCTCGTTTTCATTATTCGAACAATGGCAGCATCGATTTGATAGTGTCGATCTTGAACAACGCGTTCAGTCGTCGAACTGTTCTCTTCGGGCTTGAAAAAAAAATCATCATGATCTTTCGATTTGTAGAAATAAAATAACTCAACTGTTTCTTTCAATTGAACTTGATTGATTTTTATTCGGATTAGTTTATGTTCGAATGACGTATTTAAAGTAAAATGATCATCGGGATTGATGTCTTTGTTCTGAAAAAAACAGTTTTTTTGTGAATTGAAATGTATGAAAATGCTCTACCATTGGTTTTTTATTTAACAATCGAATCTTTCCACATGCTAATGAAAGCAAAGTTCGTTGCAATTCGATTTGTTCTAAAGAAGAAAAAAAACTGTTCGATCGAAGATTTCTATTGGAGAAAAAAAACGAACGAATTTTAGTTAATTCTTGAATATCTTTCGTCGTTAAGTCGTGATTTGAATTGAATAACAATAAAACAAGAGCTTGATACAAAGAAACATGAAATTCTTTGGCTGTCTGAAAGAGAGATATTCGTTGATGTTGACAAGAAAAAAACAAATTTACTTTTTCTTTTAACCAGCCTTTAAGTAAGCAATGATCAAGTGTATATTGCCAATGCAGTTTTCTTCCATTGTATTTGCTTAAATAAAATCTCGTGAAAATCTCTTGCAAATGGCAAAGCTAAAAATCGCAATCGACAATCTTTGCATTCGAAAACAAGTCGATTTACTTCAACGGGCAGACTCGCAGTTACTGTTGGATATGTCGGCCAAAAGCCCATGGTCAACACCGACACCGATAGACTGATATTGCTCGATGATTCTCGGCTATGCATGTGCTTAAACAAACGAAATAGTTCTACCAAATACAATCCTCAACTGAAATTTTTTCTACCTGATCGAATGCAGTCATAATATCTTTGGATAATTCCATATCTTTAAACATTCCCTCCAATTTCCCAGTGAAAACATTTCCACATTCTTTTACAAAAAACAAACAAACTTGAATTTTTTTTCGAAAAAAGTTCTCTGTACCTTGTTTCAGTTTCAATAACATCGATTTTTCAGCGTCAACCGACGCACTTTTACCGACAAGTAATCTTTTGGCCAGATCTTTCTTATAGAACGCTTCGAAAACATCCTTTCCATGAATGAATCGAAAGAGAACTAGCAATCGATCGAGAATCTTCTCGAGTTCTTCTTCCGATGCTTCCTTATTTCCCGTTCGCAATCGTGCGTCAACCGCTTTGGCTATCAACTCCGCCGGTTTATTCGCACGTTGATTGAGAAAATGTTCGAACGAATCTTTGAGAATATTCGAAAATTTTTCATTATTCTGAAAACATTCGTGAAGATATCGATCGAGTTTCTCTTTGAATTCGAGTAGTTCGTCGACCATCTTCTCGTCTTTCTCGGGATCGATGACTAACGTTCGACCGAATTTTTTTATATAAACTCCGAATGCTTCGCGAAGTTCAGTCAGTGCGTTGCCACCGATCCGATCGAACAGATTGTACATCAAACGAATCGATTCCAGCCGATTCTCGGTGATCAATTGATCGAAATTCTTGGCGAGCATATCTTTGATATGATTAGTGATTAGATTGCTTTCGACTAGGTGAATCAATTGAACTCTAAAACAGAGGAAAATTCGTTGAAAATCAACGGAAATCGAACGAACTTTGTTGATTGATCGATGTAATTGTGAATGCGAAGTTGTTCTTCGTGAAGACGTCGATCGATATGAGAAAGATATTGGCTGAGATCGAGCTGTTGAATTAGTTGCCGGCCTTCAGTTCGGTAGAGTTCGTCGGTTTGCTCGAGAAAACGTTGTTCAAATTGTTGTTTGTAAATCTAGAGAATTTTTTTCAGTTTTTTTTTGTATTGAAAAAATAAAGAATTTTACATGAAGATCAATTAACATTCGAATGAGATTTCTAACTAAACCTCGGTCGATTGTTTCGCCTTGTCGTTCTTGTTCGATTAGTTTCAAAAGGCCGTTTAAACATCTGAAGATTTCAATCAAAAAAAAGAAATCGTTTTCTCTCGTTTTATCTACCGATTTGAAATCACGACATTGGCCATTACATATCGACGAAATAGATCCTGATTCATTTCCCTTGACATTCAAAGAAAAAAAAACAAACTCAAATCTTCTGTTTAAAATTTCGGAATAATTCTACCAAATACTCGGCACACTCGCGTGCAGAACATAAGTTCGATCGAGAACAATAAACAACTGACGAATAAGCATCTGAAAACCAACAATTTCTTTCCAAGACAAACAAATTTCGTTGTTCTCCTACTGAGCGTAGTAAATGATCGTTCCAAGTTGTGTTTAACAATCGCAGATAATCTGTACTATCAGTGATTTCACTTAACAAAAAGAAAAATAGTTAGTCGTCTTCTTGGATTGTGTAAATCTACTCGATTAATGGAGGTACAAGTGTTTGAATATGTTGATGGAAAACATTTTTCAAGTGTTCGTAGAGAAGATGAGCATCGTTTGTTGAACATAAATGATCGATATGTCTGTAGAGTTGTTCTTCATTCGTTGGACTTGTTGTGCCATGAAGAATAGCTTGAAGAGATTGGTTAAGTAACGGCCAAATTTTATTGAAATAATCGATTGGAGGTGTTAATGTTGAGTCTAAATATTGAAGAATCGAATCAATCAATGCGAACAACGAATAGTGAAATCAAACTTTTGAAATTTTTTATCACTAGCTTCTTAGTTGTCATGATATTCGTGATATATCTCTTCCAAAGAAAAAATAATAACAATTGATTTGTCTCGAATTCTCATTGGTTGACATGTCGAACAATCAGAAACGACGAAAACTTTTTTCCAAATCATCAAATGGCCTTATCATTCGAAGAACTATCGAAAGTTTTACTTTCCCGTTCGTCATTACCCTCTCTCCTTGCACCGGCTAACCCCGATAAATCAAAACGTGTGTCAAGCACACCATGGAACGCTTCATTACGTGATGCAATCGAAAATTGCAAAACGGAATCTTTATTCACAAAAGCAAGTCTGCATCTATTCAACGACGATATTGGTTCGTGCCATGATATCGTCGAGAAACATAGTGGACATGCACTTGCAGATTATTTGCATTACATGCTTCACCGACGAGAAGGTGACTATTGGAATGCAAAGTAAAAAAAGAAAGTTTTTTCTTTGTGAAATTGGATTTTTTTATTCGGTAGATGGTGGATTCGACAATTGACAAGCGAACAATTTCAATCGGTTTATCTATCGGATAGATATAAATCGTTTGGCAGTGAGAAATCAACGAATAATCTAGCAGAAGCACGAAAACGTGCGCAGACATTCGTCGATCGATGTGAAAAAAATAATGAAGATGAAAGAAATCTTCTCGAACAATTGCAATGGGACGAAATGAAAATTATTTTAAATTTTACAAAAAAATAAATCTGTGGGTTGTAATTTCTATAGAAATCAAAAAATCACGTTGTTGGCAAACAGTATTTCGATATATAAGCGAAAAGTAAATTGAAACTCAAGAACCGTTTGTCAACTATGAAAATCGATTCTCTCACGTCAACCCTCGCACATATGATGCGGCAAGGATGATAGATAATAAACATTTCCTTTTTTTTTCTTCTCTTCTCTTCAATGATTAATCGTATTGTTTGGATATATATATATATATGTGTGTGTGGTCAATATCGATATCAACAAAAGAAAATCTAATTTGTACCATTGTCAATCAGCAAATATTTGTCGCTTGTCAAGTGACAACAAAAGTTTTGTTGCTACAACTCATTTAAACATCGAGTTTTATTATCGATACTATTGATTCAGGACATTTTGTAATTCAATTTCAAAGACGTAAATTCGAATTGAAAGAAGACGAAGAAGAAAACGAACAGATTAAAGACTAGGGTCGAATTACATTAAAAGACGAACAATGCCACCGTGGTAGGTAGAATGATGACGATAACAAAAGCGAAGCACATCGCGCTAATGGCTGCGAACAAGAAAAATATGACGATAAGACAAAAATCTGTACATTTAAATATATATATATAAAGGGCTGGTGACGTGCTTTTTGCTCGATTATAAAGAATAATATTGAATTTATGAGGATCAAACAAAGATTTGAAAAGTGAGAGAACTTTCTTTTTTTTTTCGATTAATCATTGTGCAATCATGTCTACGAGAATAAAACAACGACACGAACGGCTCTTCTTCAGATATATATATATAATGCTTTTTTTTTAAGGGGAAGCTTGTCTCTTGTTTTAGACATCGATTGACCTTCGTTTGAAGACGATATCATTTTGCATTGGATATTAGATGTGAATCCGATTTTGATAGGTGTTTGTATTGATTAATTTGCACATCGATGATATGCGTCGAGCGTTTGTTTTTTCTTTTCTTTAAAACGTATTATTGATCCTGATCACCAATCGGACAGACAAATATTCATTTCATTTTTTTTCTTCTTCTCCGTCTTCGTCTTCTTCTTCTTCGTTTTTATTTATTTAAAGCTTAAATTGAACACGTGTTTTGTTGTTCATTGAAGAAAGGTGATTATTGCATCGTTGTCGTTCAAATAATGAACAATGATGATCATCAAAGTTTGCTTTGTCTTGTCTACTGTTGATAATTAGAATTTGATTGTGTATATGATCACCATCATTTGTGTGTATGTTCATTTCAGATGGCATTTGCACAATTTCGTATATTGTTCAAGAAAAATTTTCTTCTACGTCGTCGACAACCGGTAGGATACGAATGCAATTCGGAAAATATTCTTTGAAAATAAGTTTCGTTTTTCTTAAGGTTCTATTTATTTTTGAACTTGTCTGGCCTTTGTTACTGTTTTCTATCGTTGCAATTGTTCGAAAAACTTCACCTATTCAAAATCGACCAGCATGTAAGACGAAAGCTCCTTTTTGCAAAAGAAAAACACGATCAATCAACGAGATTATTTCAGGTTATTACAATCCAATGCCATTGCCCAACAGTGGTACCATTGGTTTTCTGCAGAGTTTTTTGTGCAATACAAATGTCAGTTGTCGTTTGAAGCCCTTCGATGCTCATACATCGTCGTTAAAAAACTAGTTCGTCACTTGTCAAATCTCTATGAATTCACATAACTCTCGTTCTGTTTTAGTCTTCCGTCAGTGTATGATGGAATTCTCGGTCTAACGAAAACCGAAGGTGTGAATAATTTGTTTTATAATCTGCCGAATTTAACACATAGTGTTGAACAAATCAATTATGCATTGAATGAGACATTTTTCGAGAAGATTTTTAATGGAACATTTGCCGTTCGAGATCTATTTTCGAATGTTGATCAATTGAAAGCCGATTTAGTCAAGGAAAATATGCCGAATGATATCGTGGATTCGATATTCAATGGAACAATTCATTTGACAGATATCTATGAAAATTTCAATCAAACAATTGAATTTCAATCGTTTTGTCAAGAGAATTTTTTGAAACATTTCTTAACCGTTGACAATTCGACACAAGTCGATAGTCTTATTGATGTTTTATGTCAATTAAATCTTCGAAGTCTCATTACCGATTGGAATTTCTTTGCTAAGAATTTAAACCGACCTGTTATCGATCAATATGTAAGAAAACTATTTTTCGAATTCATTCATTGAGAAAGTTTTGTGTTTTTGAAGTTTGCAAATCTTTCGGCGTTATTCAATGGAAACGAAATCTATTCGAAAATAACCGAACTCAACAATCTTCGTCAAACAATCGAAAAATTGTCCATCTATGCAAATCTCTTGCAAAATCTACCGAATCTAACTGAAATCACTCGAATCCTACCGCGAATCATTCAAATCATCGAACTAATCCAAAGTGAACGAGATCTCATCGAACTTTTCGGACAATTCATGACCGATTTGCATATTCTGACTAATCATCCAGTTATTCTTCAATTATCCGAAATCTCTCAAATGTTCGTTGATTTTCTTCAACGATACGATCATATGAGTGAGTTGAATATTAATTGACTGTTGAGTACTACGGATTTGTTTTGTAGCGGAAACATTGACAACTGATCGATTCTTTCGGAATTCATCTTTAATTCGAATATTCGGCTCGGATTTAACCACGCAGAAGAGCTATGAAAAAGAAATTCTCGTTTCGAAAATTAATTATCTTGTCGTAGGAAAATCGATTTTTACTTCTTTGCAAGAATAAATTTGATTTTTTCCTAGTTTGCGGATTTTCTCGTTGGAAAATTCAATGGTGTTGAGAAACGACGGTTATTCTGTATGCAACCAGGTTATTGGACGTTATTCGTTCTCGAAGATAGCGTTTCGAAATATCTGAAAAGTCGTGTGGATCGTTATTGTGCCGTATACAGCGATATCGATCCGATTTTCACGGAATTCTTCGAAGGAATTCGTTTCGATCAAGTAAAAAAAAACAATCGAATTTTGAATCTTAAAAAAACTAAAAATCCGTTTTTTTATTTAGTTACAAGCTTATTTTTCTGATATGGAATTTTCCTTAACAGCATTCCAAGGTCTAGCAAATATATTTTTCTCAGTAAATAACATGGGTTCATTCGAAAATGATCTTCGATTGAGCATGGAAAGTGTTGCAGCTGTTAGTGAGCTCTTAAGTCGAATGAAAGTAGCAGGACTCAATCTTTATTCGACATATAATTTCTTCAAACAAATCACTCGAACATTCAATCCGAGCATTCTCGACGCGCCAATAATTCGAACATTTGACATTGCAATACCGATTCTAACTCCGTTGGTCAATATTGATCAATTAGTTTCATTGATCGGCGGTGTTCCGAGAGGTACAATCGAGAATATAGTCAATCAATTAAATCAACTCAATAATTTCCTAACAACACCTGAACCGACACGAGTGAGAATTCGCAAATGAAAATGCAGAATTTTCGAAAGATTGCGTTTTTCAGATGATTCGATTGACGACAACAACACAGCCGAAACCGACAACCACGAGATCGATAATAAAATCTCGATATATCGATTGGTCGAATCTATTTCATCCAGTTAATCTACCGAAATCATTTGTCATTCCGACAAATGTCGGTGACTATACTCAATGGGTCAAACGACAGAAACGAGTGAATAAAAACCTCCTTTAAATTAGAAAAAAAAACATTCGAATTTTCTTTTCAGCAACTGAATATTCCTGATTTCGTGCAAATGTTCAATTCATTTTCTCCCGATGCCTTAGAATTTCTCTGCGTCGAGCCGTTCATCAATCTCATTCCCGATGATCCTATTTTGAACTACATATTCGGCGTTGGTCGTGTTTTTGAACTCATCAACACATTCATGACTATGCTTACATCAACAGACGATATTCAATGCTCGGGAAATCCAAATACAGATTATGCCGAAGTGTCGCAATTCTTTCGATTGAACAAAACAGTTGGCATCGTAAGAGACAGAAAACCAATTGCCTAAATAGTAGAAGAAGTTGATCGTTGTCATTTTTTTAAGGTTCGTGAATTAATTGAAAATCAATTTCAATCGAAATTCAGCTGTTCACTCGTCATTGACGTTGTGAAAAACGTTCGAAAATATCAAAATCTCGTTGATATCATGCAACATCGTTCGATTTCTCTTCAAACAATCGATTGTCTCAAACAAACACTACTCAATACATTAGAACGTTTGAAGATTCTTCCAGGTCTCCTTCGTTTTATCCTCAGTGACACAGCAATCATTCGAACAATTCGACAATTGACACCACTCATCGAACTGTTCACGCCAAGTCTCTCACCGGATACGCATAAATTCGTTCAACTCAATGATTTCTTCGAAGATGCTGGTAATTTCACGAGGTTTCTTCAACAAAAACGAAACATCACGGATTTACATCAATGGTATTTCAATACGAAATTACGCGAACAAATCCGGATGCCAAGTGATCTCTATCGAATATTCTGCGATCGAAATCAGATTGAAACTTATGTCTTTTCATTCAATCATTCGATCGAAATCATCGAATGGAATCTATGCATTAGCGAGCGGTTGTACAACGAAACTTACGAGGAATTCAATCGACAGTACGGTCGAGATATTCAAATAAAGGTTGTTGTTGTTGTTGTTTTGTTCTTCTTTGATTGTTGTTGAAATATTCTGATTTGTTGAATGTAGAAATTCAATGGATTGAATATCGAACGATTGTTTACTGAAATTCCAGTAATTCAAAATGATTTTCGATTGTTAATTAATAATAATCAATGGTTAACTCAATTGATCAATGAAATCAATCAAGATACTCTCAGTCCTGTTGAAATCTATCGATTATTTCGAAAATTTACAAATTTCCTTCCGGAATTCGTTGAATTGAAATCGAATATTTCGGATTTAATTGAAAAATACTTCTGGATTCTACCTGATGAATCAATTCAGCGTGATATTCTTTCAATTAAAAATGGTCTCAATGTTTTATACAATCTCACAATAACCATCGAAAATAATCTTCATGGTTTACCTCTCCGAGATGTATTTCACGATTTGTCACTTGTAACAAATCGATTACAAGGACCTTACAATGTACCTTATTCAATCGTTCCATTACTTCAACGAGCTCGTTTATTTCAAGATCCAACTGTAACAAATTTTGTTTCTATTTAATTAAATTTATTTGTCGTTTGTTTTTAAGTTTCTATTGAATTCCTATTCAGACTATCAGAAGACTGTTTGTGATGTTCAATTGCTCAATGAAACGATATTTAAACCGTGGCCTTACTTGAAATTTGAGGGCAATTATTCGTTAGAACAATTCTCGGAATTTGCTTGCGAAAATTCGCTCGAAAAACAATTGAAAATCTTCAATCTATTCAATGAACATTTTCTTCTGCCAGCGAAAATTCGAAATGTAATTGAAACAAAAAAATTCGATGTTCTATTATTCTTTGAATGTTTTAGTTTACTGCATCCGGTGGTTCATCGATCGTTGATTTGGTGAATATGAATGAAAATGAAATTCAAATATTCAAACAAATAGGTCCAATTGTAACGAATATGAATGAACTATTGACACGAATGCATCGTTTGGATGATTTGAGTAAATAGAAATGAAGAAAGAACGAACGAAAATAAGACTTGATTTGATTTAATTTAAAGATTCGGATCAATTATCGAAAATATCGAATATATTCTGTGCTGAAATCGATAGAGGACCCGTTCCTCAACGACGAATGGCTGCTGAAGTTCGAGAGGAAGAGATCAAAAAAGTCAATCAAACAAGTACAACTCAACCGAAAGCACCGGAATCGATCGATGAAGGTTTGAGTTCGATCGTTTCTCTCGAATAATCTCTTTATTCTCCCGAAAATTAGATTTAAAAGTCGATTGTGCGGATATTCGTCGAAGTATAAAAGACAGTAGTGAAGTCGGTTACATAGTCTGGCCGTTAATCAAACCATTACTCGTCGGAAAGATTCTCTACGCTCCAGCTACACCTGTTTCGAACGCAATCATTGCGAAAATCAATCGAACTTTCGAAGAATTAGATCAACTTCATCAATTTGCTAAATCTTGGGTCGAATCACCGATGAATTTAACTTCACTCATCGGCGATCTACAAAATACCAATAATATCAAAGTAAATCTCGTCTCGAGCGAGTCTTGTGCTTTGCACGATTTTATTTTCGTAGAAAATCCTCTCGAATCGATTGATTCAAGAACTCTTCAGTAAAATCTTCGGTTTGAATCCGATTGATATGCAATCGATTCATTCGATGTTAGACAAACTCAATGGTCGAACCAATGTCGATGTTCTCAAAACAATCGAGACCATTCTCAGACAATTCAGCGATTATTTGCCATGTATCGAATTGAATCGATTCGAACCGCTGCAAACCGAAGCCGAATTGGTCGAACGTGCGAAAGAACTACATCGAAATCGAATGGTTATCGCCGGTAATTCAAAGATTTAGATTTTCGAACGCAAAAACAAAAGATTTGTTTTGTTAGGCATCGTTTTCTCGAATTTGAATAGTTCGAATCCGAACGCGAACTATATTCCTCCACATATGCATATTAAAATCCGTATGGATGTTGATAGTGTTCGAACGACTGAACAACTGACGAGTTGGCTGTTCTTTCCGGGACCGGAGACGGATTATTTCCGTGAAATGCATTACCTTCGAGGATATATTCAATTGCAAGATCTCATTGAACGAGCTGTGATCGACGTGCATTTCGAAGATTCAGAAACGAGTCCAAAAAATCCAGTTGTTTACATGCAATTAATGCCTTATCCTTGCTATCGAGGCGATCCGTAAGTGAAAATTCAAGGACAATCAGTTGATGTTTTCGGTTTTTTTTCGTACAGAGGAAAAGAATCGTCATATGTCAATTATTTTATTCTGCCGATTTTGGGAACATTGATGTGGACAGGTGAGAGATAATGATGTTGATGGATGAATGAATTGAATGTTGAGCGTTTGTTTTAGCAACATTGGGTGTATCGATTAAGAATCTAATGCGTGAACGAGAACGAAATGTTGAAGAAGTAAATCGAATAGTTTTCTGTTTCCCAAAAAAGAAAATTCGATTTTTCGCTTTGCAGACAATGAGAATCATGGGTTTGAATTCGGCAGTCAATTTTATATCTTGGCTAATCAGTTCCTACATACCAATGATAATCGTGTCGATTGTTGTTGCAAGTTAGTTTCACAGATAAATCTCAAATGAAATCTTGATTTTCTCATTTAGTTGTTCTGAAATATGGTGACATTTTTCCGGCATCGGAATTAACGGTGATCGTAACACCGTTGCTCACGCTCGCACTTTCAGCATTAATGCTCGGGTTTGTTTGATGCGAATTCAGTTATCGAAAGTAACTTTGTTGTTTGTCTAGATATTTAGTGAGCTCATTTTTTACGAAAGCTAATCTTGCAACACTTTGTGGAATATTAATTTATTTCATTTCCTATTTACCATTTATTTTAATCATGTTTCTCGAAGCTAAAATGCAAATGGTTCATAAAATTCTCATTGTAAGTCACTTTCGAAAGACAAAAAACAGCATTGTAAATCGTTTGTTTTTCCAAAAGAGTTTATCAAGTGCAACAGCATTCGGCTATGCATCGATCTATCTCACTCGTTTCGAATACCAAGGCGATGGTATTCAATGGTCGACGTTGTTTCAAACGATCTTTCCTAAAGATGAAATGAACTTCGGTCTTGCTTGTTTGATGATGATCATCGATTCGATTCTCTACGGTTTAATTGGCAAATACGTTCGATCGATTCTGCCGGGTAAAAATGTTCGACGAAAACCATTTTGGTATCCATGTTTGCCGTCGACATGGTGTGTTTGGAAGGGAATTTCGAAGAACAAACAAAACTTGGAAATCGAACGAGAATATCAACCGAATCCATTCACTGTTCGAATGAAACGTAGGAGAGAGAAAGAAAGAAATTTTGATTTTATTTGAAAGATTTGATTGAAAAAAAAACTAGAAATCGATCCAAATAATGAACAAGAACCGACGAATTTAACTGTGGGAATAGCATTCGAAAATCTTTCGAAACAATTCGGCGAGAATAAGAAAGCTGTGGAGAATCTCTCGTTGAAACTCTATGAAAATCAAATCACGGCTCTACTCGGACATAATGGAGCTGGAAAAGTAGACGAATTTAATTGCACATCGATTTGATCTTTTCTTTGTTTACAGACAACAACAATCAATGTTTTAACTGGTATCTATCCACCGACAAACGGAACAGCGAGCATCTATGGTCGAGATATCACTACGGATTATGATCAGATTCGAAAGAATGTTGGTCTATGTCCGCAAGAAGATATTCTCTTTGATTTCATGACTGTTCGAGAACATTTACAATTCTACGGCCGATTGAAAGGCAATATGAGTTCGAAAGAATTAGATCGAGATATTAACGAGTAGGACTAATTCGATTTTTCAAAGTTTTTTTTTTAAACTGTTCTTTGTGTGTTAGATTGTTGAGTAGTATGGGTCTTTGGACATTTCAACACGAACGTGTTTCGTCACTGTCCGGTGGTGTTCGTCGTCGAGTTTCTGTGAGTATCGCTTTCGTAGCCGGTTCTCGGACTGTTATACTCGATGAGCCAACATCCGGTGTTGATCCAATGGCTCGACGAAGTATCTGGGAAGTTATATTTAAACATCGAGCTGGCCGAACAATCCTACTGACAACACACTATCTCGATGAAGCTGACACGCTCAGTGATCGAATCGCGATTATTCATCAAGGACGATTGTTGTGCAGTGGCTCGTCGATGTTTTTAAAGAAACGCTTCGGCAAAGGTTATAGTTTGACAATCGATCTCAAATTTAAACTTCAGCACAAATTGAAATTAAAAAGTAGAAAATGAACTTCTGTTTTTTGTTTGTTTCAATTTTTGTTTTTGTATAGATGATCAACATTTGAATGAAATTCGAGAGTTTCTTCTCAAGCAAATTCCCGAAATAACCGTTGGCGAACATACAGGAAATGAAATCACCTATTCACTGAAATATGAATATCGAGATCGATTCGAGAATTTATTTAAACAATTAGAATTGAATAAAGATAAACTAGCTATTGGCAACTACGGTCTATCGGACACGACACTCGAAGAAGTTCGTTTCATTTTGCTTGAGTAAAGAAATTGATTTACTTGAATTTCACGTAGGTTTTTCTCTGGGTAACTGAACTAGCTGATCAAGGTAAAATGGACGATTCAATTGACAATTCAACAGTTCCGAAAATCGTCATTGATCATACGCCAACATCGTCATCACATAGTGACGATAGTGGTGTTGGCGGTGAATCAAACGCAACGTTAGATGGTATTTCAACGATCAGTGGTAGTAGCGGTCAAATACCCGCGATTTCTCAGTCGACTCTCACGCCATTGACTAAACCAGCACGAGTCACCGGTCGTCAACTCTATTTCCATCAATTTCAAACTTTATTACTCAAACGTTTTCATCATACGAAACGTAATTGGAGAGTCTTTCTCTCGCACATCTTTCTTCCGTTGATATTCGTCGCGATGTCAATGGGCTTTACACTCCTTCGGCCGTCTCAAATCTTCCAACGCCCGTGGCTCTTAACTCCAGCCATGTACGATCAATCAGCAATGTTTATCAAGTGAGTTGACGTTTCTTTTTTTAATTATATAAATACAGTGGACAAAGGTAAGAAAGATTACACACATACAGAAATTAGGTGAAAGAGAACGGAATGAATTTTGTGATTTGTCTAGCGATTAAATATTGCACAATAGAGAAAAGATAAGGTTCTAACTTCGTGTTTCGTATAAACCACTTTTGCCAATATATCGAACCCATTTAACCGTATCCGAATCGGAATAATTGAGTTTCGGTTCGAAAACTTTTAAATATCGAACTTTGAAACCCGACGGTGCGAATGGAACTTCGAAGTTCATAGATATCGGTGGTCGATTCCACTTTTTCTTATCATTAGGCAAGAGTTCGATTTCAGCGCTTAATTGCGATTCTTTCATTCCACCCATGCGTTTCATTTTCCAGACGATCGCGTTCTCCGAAGATTTGTGTTTCGCTTTGCCTTTCATACATAACAATTGCACGTCGCACGTGTTCGGCGGTGTTGGTATACGTATTTCGATTTTTTGTCCGATTAATGTCGGCTTAAAATTCGATTTAACCACGACTTTAACTTCCATTTTTGTTCGACCTATTTCTCGTACGAGAGGAATGACACGAAACGGTAAACTGATATCTTTAGTTGTTCGATAACGCATCAGTTCGAATTCACCGTCTGGTGGAATGAATGAAATCGAATGTTCCGATTCGAATTTCGAGAGTTTCACACATTGATGAAATTGACAATCGTCAATGGCGATCGCTGTTTTCGTTGGATTGGTTGTCGTTGTCGAATCTTGAGTTGGTTTGGCTCGATTTTCGACAGTTATCTTATCGTTGATGCCGAATTTGCATTCGGGCATACCGGACAAATAACTTTTCATTACAATCCGACCGGCAACATGCGTACTTAGAACTTGACCTTGTTGAGACATGAGTAGATTGACTGACTCGATAACATCGAGAAATAATTCATTTCGACGATATTTTATGCCTTCACGTCGCCAACCAATCTGACCGGTGACAGCTGATGTGACAATGGTTTGTTCTTCGCGTGTCACCGGTCGAACACCTTGCTGAGTGATGAATGATTTTAAAACACCCGTATCACTGTTCTGCGGGTAGCCGAAATCGAGAATTTCGTCGAGTAATTCGTAGATTAAAACGAAATTGTTTTTCACCGTTTCTTCGCTAATTTTGCCGAAATACGATTGCATTATGTCAATCATTCGATTGAGAAACTCGAACACCATGGCTGCATTGATATTTCGTCGTGCAACAGCACATAGCCAAATATTCGAACGTTTCGTATAGAAGAAATTCGTTCGAGCTATATTAACAACCGGAAAACGTGATTGTTGCCGAGCGTGAATCACGTTGACACGAAATGCATCGACTGCATTACGGCCAATATCATCTCGATAGACTCGAGATATAAGAACTTCGCCTTTATGATTGTAAATAAAGACACCGCCGATCATTTTTGAGTCAAGAAACAAAAAAGAGAGCAGAGCAAGATAGACAACAATATTGTATAGATTAAATTACATACATTTTCCATGGAATACCCTTGTCAAGTCGTCTATGCATTTTGCCATTCTGTTTTGCACAACATTGAGTCAATATTTGTGTTTTTTTTTTGTCTCTTTCCTTCTTTATCTTCGAGCTCATATTTCATTTTGCTAAAAAATTAACCTGTGATGTCGACAGATTCAGTCGAAAAATATAAGAAATTACTTACAAAAGAACAGTCTCTGGGAGATAAATATGTTATTATCGATCAAAAATGGTTCGAACATTGGAAGCGTTTTGCTGGATTGCAGGAAACCGATGAAACGAATGTGCCTGATCCGGGACCGATTAATTTTACTGAATTAGCTAAAGCTGAAACAGCATCATCGAAAGAAGTTCAACTTCGTGATGATGCCGTTGAAGGCAATGATTTTACATTCATTCCGTTTGATCTCTACAAAGATTTAAAACAAAAATATACAATTACCGGTCGGGAAATCATTCGAACGGTTGTTCCACGTGGTGAATATGACACAGTTATCGAAACATTCCTTGTTCCATTGAGAATTTGCTCGTCAAAAACTTCTCGAAATTCAATCAAACAAATCTATCGAAGTCGACGAACACCTGTCGATGAGATTAAAAGTGAAATCTGCAATGAATTTCGCATAGCATCAAGTACAAGCAATCGTCTATTAACCAAAGCTGAAGAGATCAATTCCGATTGGGAAGTAGTCGACTATAAACCCGGTTCATTCCTCGACGAAATCGATCTAACTAAAAATGCTATTCTAACTTATGATGTCAAAGATTCATCGCCCAGTTTTCCTCGTAATATCACCTCCTATTTTCGTTCATCGTCATCGACATACACAGCCGGTCTTTGTGGTCTGTCGAATTTAGGTAATACATGTTTCATGAATTCAGCATTACAATGTCTATCGAATGTGCCTTCGTTAACAAAATATTTTCTCGATAATGAATATAAAAGTCATATCAATCGAGACAATCCATTGGGAATGAAAGGTGATGTTGCTGAAGCCTACGGTCAACTTATTCATGAGATGTGGTCGGGTCGAAACGGTTCATATGCACCGAAAAATCTCAAACATAGCGTCGCTCGATATGCACCTCAATTTAGTGGCTATGCTCAACAAGATTCACAGGAATTCATGTCGTTTCTCTTAGATGGTTTACACGAAGATCTTAATCGTGTTCGACAAAAACCGTATGTGGGTAAAAAAGATGATGACGGCACAGCCGAAGATGCGGTTCTTGCTGCTGAAGAATGGGAATATTATAAGAAACGAAATGAATCGAAAATTCAAGAGATTTTTCACGGACAAATTAAATCGGTTGTTCAATGTTTGAAATGTAAAACCAAAGGACGAACATTCGATCCGATTTGTTTTCTTAGTTTACCATTGCCCGGCAAAAGTAAAATGCGAGTATTTAAAATCACTTATATTCGATTAAACGGACAAATCAAAACCTACTCGATTCGATTCGATGAACATCTTCGTATGTCGAATCTTGTCGAAGCATTTTGCGAGGCATTTCAACCGCGAACACAAACTGAACGCATGGAGACAGAAAATGAAAAACAAAACGGCAAAGATGACGATGAACCATCATCGAATGACAGCGAGGAAATCGATGATGAACGAGAAGATTTCACTAAAGATCCCGATTATGACAATCATCAACCAAAACCGGATTATATTCTTATGGCTGAAGTCTACAATCATCGTATTCAATTACAATATTCCGATAATAATCAATTAACAAATATTCTCGAGCGAGATCATATTGTTTTCTATGAAACATCACAACCAATGAAAGGAGGAACAAGTGACACGATTCTAATGCCGTGTGTATTTCGAGAAGAAAATAGCTCACAAAACTTTGCCTATCCAATTTATTTGACAATTCCAAGACGTGATTGTACAGGCAAAGATATTCAAAATGCACTTGACGTAAGTTCAACAACAACAAAAATAATCTTTGTTTTACATTCGAATATGTTTTTTTTCTGTTTTCTAGCAATGTATTGGTAATTTTCTACCTGACATCGATAAGAGTCTCTATTCAGCATCATGCCAATTAAGTCGAAATTACAATCAACAAATGAAAAAATTAGAAACTATTCTCGATGATAAAATCGATTTCAGTCTATACAATGCATCACTAGTATGCCAAGTTGCGTCAACAGTTGTTGAGAAATATAAATTACAACGAGAAGAACAAGAACGAAAACAACAAGAGAGCACATCAAGTTCAACTAATAATAATAACAACAATAATAATAATAATCGAACTGCACAACAAACAATAACGTTAACCGATTGCTTTCGTTTGTTTACTAAACAAGAAACTCTCTCGACTAATGATTTGTGGATGTGCACGAAATGTAAAGTTCTTCAACGAGCTTCGAAAAAGATTGATCTTTGGTTGTTACCGAAGATTTTAATCGTTCAATTGAAACGATTCCATTACAATCGATATTACCGTGACAAAATCGATCAATTTATCGATTGTCCATTGAGAGATCTCGATCTTTCGCGATTTGTCCTTAATCCCAATGAAAAATCGAACACAAAATATGATTTAATCGCTGTTAGTAATCATATGGGCGGTCTCGGTGGCGGCCATTATACAGCCTACGGAAAGAATTCCGTCGATAAGAAATGGCATTCGTTCGATGATTCTTATGTCGGCGATGCTAACGAAGATAATATCATAACTAAATCCGCTTATGTACTCATTTATCAACAACAAGAACAAACAACCGGTGATGATTCAGTGAAAAAATCGAAATAGATTTAATTTCCGCGCATTGATTTTTGTTTTCTTTGGATGATGATTAATTTTTTCGAATTGAATCTGAAAGTGTTTCGCGTTTATTTTTTTTCTTTTTCTTCATCTATCTATATGTTTCTTATTCCCGAACTCAAGAGTAAACTCGGTTTTGTTCTAGGTTAGCCAATACGAGCGATCCGATCGCGCGACTTCTCGATGAACGAATACGAAATAATTCATTTCCGAATATTGGCACGACTTGTATGAAAGATGCGCCACCAGCATCCGACAAAGAACCGTACACATGTGGAAAAGGTCAAGACAGTTTTACTGAACAAACTGAATCGACGAATTATAATTTCTATGCGAAATGTTCCGAATGTTTTACTAAAGCATTACAAGTAGAGTTTTTTCCATTGGTTTGCCTTGTTTGAAATCGACATGTTACCGATTTAGATTTGTCCAGCGGATTCATTCGGACAACCACCAACACGTCAAACTAAATCTGGAATTGTGGTAAATGTTATTTACTAAATTAAATCTCGAAATTGTCCGGTTTTTGTTTTGTTTTCTTAGTTATATGATTTAAATAATGTTTCATTGAACGACTATCTACTGAGAAGTCATCATGCATTCACCGATAATCGTTATGGTGGACTGACATTTGGTGATCAAATCGAAGATGATTATTCCAATCGAAGTCATGCTCTAGTTTGGTTTAATAATAAAGGTACAGTCGTATAGCGAAGAGAAAAACTCGATTTTTTTTTCATTCTAAAAAACTAGGTTATCATGCATTGCCATCGTATTTAAATGTGATGAATAATTTAATTCTTCGTTCGAAAGTCTCTCAGCCGCACATCGCCGAACAATTCGGCATTTCAACATACAGTCATCCATTTACATTGGACAGTGATTTACTTTCTCAACAATCTCTTGAACAACGTATATCTGATTTTGGTGTTGCCATAACTGTGCTTTGCGCATATGCATTCGTGCCAGCTGCTGTTATTCTCTATCTTGTACGAGAATTTGTTACACAAGAAAAACGTCTTCTATTTATTTGCGGTGTTAAACCATGGGTCTATTGGTTATCGACATTTATCTGGGATTTAGTTTACTATTTAATCTTAATTAGTTTAACCATGACGTTGATCAAAATATTCAATATATCAGCATTCAATTCTCGTCCATTGACAACTCAAGCCATATTTTGTTTATTATTTTTCTATGGTTGGTCATCGATACCATTGGTCTACTGTCTTGTTCGGCTGTTCAAAGACACAGGCACGGCATTCATGGCGGCATTTTGTATTTGGTTGTTTTCGGGTATGTTAACATGTATCGCCGATCTCATGTTAACATTATATTCGTGGGTACCGGGCATGATTCGTGTTCAATCGATTCTCTCTCGATTTTTTCTCGTTTTTCCATCGTATTGTCTCGGCTCGGGACTTGTTCATTTAATGCGTAATGAATTGATGGCTGATTTTGGTCGAACCGTTGACGCAGATTTCTATGTCAATCCGTTTTCGATGTCATTAGTTGGCGATCGAATTGTTGCGATGGTTTGCATCGGTTTTGTTGCGTTGCTGGCAGTCTATGTACTGGATTTGGATCTTCGTTGGCCGAATTTCTTCTATAAAATTCCGGCAGGAGATACGATTTTAGATGGCGATGTGAGAATCGAACGAGACCGAATTCTACATTCAACAAAAACAACGACCGAAGCGAATCACGATATTTTACAAGCGAAAAATCTAACGAAATGTTTTCGACGTGCAACTGGTCAATCGTTGTTAGCTGTTGATCATTTGTGTTTTGGCATATCGAAAGGACAATGTTTTGGTTTATTAGGAATCAATGGAGCTGGTAAAACAACAACATTCAAAATGATAACTGGTGATATTCATCCGACGAGTGGCGATTGTCTTCTCTATGAAAAACAGATTCGTCATCAGGCACGTGAACATCCGGGTTCGATCGGTTATTGTCCGCAGTTCGATGCTGTCGACGGTTATCTAACCAGTCGAGAAGCGTTGATGTGCTATGCGAAATTAATCGGCATTGTCGATCGAGAACATGTTGTCAATATGACATTGAGAAAATTTCATATGGAATCATTTGCTAATCGAATTATTCGAACTTATAGCGGAGGAATGCGAAGGTAGAATTCGAGATTGTTGTGATTCGTTTTGAAATGGTCAAGTTGTTTTTTTTAGAAAACTGTCTGTGGCTGTTGCAATGTTAGGACAACCGGATTTGATTTTATTGGTAAGTTAAAAATGAAGAAAACGAACTTTTATATTGAGATCTTTCTTTGTTTAGGACGAGCCAACGAATGGAATGGGTAAGAGATTCAACGAAATGTTGTGAGTTTTGTATTTGAAATTCGATTGATTTAGATCCGGGTAATCGTCGTATTGTTTGGAATAATATAATCAAAGCGAAAAAACAAGATAAAGCCATTCTATTAACATCACATTCGATGGCTGAATGCGATGTTCTTTGTTCACGTTTAGCAATTATGGTTAATGGACAATTTAAATGTCTTGGCACACCACAACATTTAAAACATCGATTTGGAACAGGATATTATCTTAAACTTCGTCTTGAACATGAATCATCTCTGCAAATAGCTTCGAATATTATTCATGAATATCTTCCTGATTCGATTATGACAGTAAACGGAATTCTTTTCTTTTGAAATATTCTATTTTCATGTGTTTAGGAACGGCATGGTACTCGTTTGGAATATAATATTCCTAAAGTCTATTCTCTGTCGAAAATCTTCGGTTTTATTGAATCAAATAAAACATTAATGAATGTTATCGATTATTCACTTTCTCAAACAACACTTGAACATGTAGATTGAATTCCAAAAGGCTTTTCTTTTCTTATATGATCTCGTTTTCTATTTCAGGTCTTTCTTCGTTTTGCAAATAAACAACGAGACAATTCGATCGTTAATCTCGAAGATGTTACTCTCGATGAAACCGCATCGATTGCATCATCAACAATGCATTCATTTATTCAAACAACAGACAGAGCTATCAATACGTATTCACCATCGATCACAGCCGATCTACAAGAATTGCCAGTTGTTCATGATCTTGTATTGAATGTCGATCGGCCACCATCATCAGCGTCGAATACATCAACTCAGCAAGATGAACATATCTTTCGAATATGACATAACTAACACACTTTTGTTTTTATTTAAATAAATGTAAAAAAAAAGCAATCATCGAATTTCACATTCCACTGAATTATGTGATGAGCCTCCACTCGATGGATGATTAGTCGTATTTTTTTGTTTTGAAATAGTAAATACATGACCGTCTGCATGATTCACATAACGATTTAGTTCAAGGCTGGATAGATGGAGTTATCCGTTTACTATATGATGAATGAATCATTCGTTCATTTGTTTTTGTTTAAATAGTGATGAATAACTATGTGTGCCAAGCAGAATCCAACTGCGAACGTGTACAATCAGCAGTTTGTTTGCATTGTCAGCGACGTTTGTGTTTGGAACATCTTGCTGAACATAATAGTGTCGCACTCAATCGTTTCGGTGAACTTACGAATGAAGTTCGATTGACTTATGAACAGTTGAAAGCTGATAGTGAAAAACGTCGAGATACAGTCGAACAACAATTAAATTCATTTCATCAATGGTACAATGAACAGAAATTACAACTCGAACAGCTCTATGATCAAGGTTTGAAATCGATTCAATCTCGACGAGAATTTTTCATCGATGAAGAATTCAAATTAGCTCAACAATTAGAACAACATGCATTTCAACCGTTGAAACAATTGCAAGATCAAGGCGTTGTTAATACTGAATTGATCAATCAAATTCAAGATACGATCAATAAAACACGCGAGACAAATTCTGCATTACAACAGGTTTTAACACCATCAACGTCTCAACCTCAACCTCAAATTCAAATTCAGAAAAAGTCGAACAGTGGTGTACCACATAGAATGTTGTTTTCAATGTTTTCCAATCTTGAATCAATTCCCGAAAATAGAAAATTGATACGTGCTTATATTAAAGTAAAATTCATGTTAATTCAAAAATGAAATTTGTCGATTTTTTTCTATGAATTAGAGTCAAGGAGAACGTCTGGATATTCCGAGTTTCATTTGTTCGTTTTTAACATCATGGCATCGAAAAGCAGATAAACAAGAGAAACAACTGCTTTTCAAGAGTTATTTTTCAATTGTTCGACGGGTTTTGTCTAAACGAACAAATGATACTCTTGTTTTTCTTGGGATTCAACAATTTGTTCTACTCGAAGACATTCATGAAGACGGAGGTAGTAAGAAGATTTTTCTTTATCTTCAAATCGAATTGTTTTCTTTTTAGCTCAAACAATGTCATTTTTACTTCGGTTTCTCTTACGTCGTCATTGTATCAGTCAAAAAGGATTATTTGAATGGTTTCATCGAACCAGAAAACCACGTTCCGGTTATCTTAGAACAAGACGATTGGCTCAACCTTTTGCTGAATCGCTTCAACGAAGAAAATCGAAAGTTATATAAATTGTGTTTGTTGTTCTTTTTGTTCTTTTTGTGAAAATAAAAAAGATATATTAGTCAAATCTCAGCTTTACGATTAGATGATTTCATCGATGTTTATGTTACACAAAAAGATGAGAATTTGAAACATTACTTGCGTGCATCTCCAAATAAAAATCTAGCAACAACTCGAACTGATAGTTGTATTAATCTTTTTTATTGCAACGAAAATGGATATGTATAACTAATTCGTAATAAGATTGACCTCAACCTCGACTAGTATTAACTAATAATTGTAATTTACGGAATCGAATTTCAAGGGCAAAATAATAGTTTGATATTATAACTTTTATCACGCTGTCCTGAAACGAATATTTGCGTATTATCTTGAAGTTTTTCATATTCAATTCAACTGATGAAGTTCAATATCGTTGAGATTTTTTTTTTATTAAAATCTGCAAAACAAATATTTCACAAGTATATAAAGAACTGATCAAGAACACGTTTGATTTCGTATTTATTTGAACAAATTGATTCATTCATCATTTTTTTCAAATCTTCAATCACTGTATCATCACCACTCACAATAAAAAATGAGATGAAATGTTCACGATTCTTGTTCGTATATCGAATTGGAAGTAATGGTTTCAACCAGTCATGAATACGAATTCTATCGATGTAACCGAGTGTGATCTGAGCCAATTCCGGAAAAAAGAACATCGTACGAACAGGATCGAAACGATCACTCGATAGAATATATAGTTTCTCGATTTTTCTATGTTTGATCATTGTATCTCTAATGGGATATGATGGAAAATGCGATAATTTCAATGAAATAAGTTCAGGTAAAAGGTGAAGTATTTCACATAAAAGATTATGAGAAATCTTATAATTAATTTCTAAATGATATATAGTCGCAACTTTTAATGCATAGCGAAGACCCTCGCAGATATAAAGATCATCAGCAGCAGTATAAATCTTCCGATCATCAAGTTTTAACTGAGTCGATTGATGTAAATCAAGAATTTGTTCGTCATACCAACGTTTTCTAAACATACACAAAATGAATTATTT
>ERZ778019.620-NODE-620-length-63180-cov-12.547960_pt1 | contig 63180 bp, 70 predicted proteins | sample MGYA00375749_ERZ778019 | MGnify/ENA primary metagenome ERZ778019 (study PRJEB29350, sample SAMN05389821) | bioreactor metagenome | isolation source: Ammonium sulfate bioreactor | place: South Africa: University of Cape Town | collected 2014-03-17 ... | reverse complement strand
CCATCGTCTTCGTAATCATCATTATCATTTTGTCCTTTTCTTCCATAATCATAATTTCGAGCTTAGAAAAACAAAACGATGAATTTGATTTTTCAATAAAATTTCCTTTTTACTTGACATCGATAAATCTTTAGTTTCTCTTGTTGGAAAATTACATTTCGGACAAGGATAGGCTTCGCCTTGATTGTATTTAAATCCTCGACGTTTGATGTGTTCATCACAATAACAAACTTTACATCTACGAAAAAAAAAATCAAAAAAACATAAACTGAACATATTCTCTCTCTAATCAATTTTAATATACAAACCTTAGACATGACCATTGACCATGTTTACTACACGATGCACCTAAAACACACACAAATTCAGGTTTCTTGCGTTGATTTCTGTTTGAAAACAATCGTACATTTATAATTTTCAGCTTCTAAAACTTGACACGATGCTTGATGTTCGAATTGATCATCTTCACAAAGAAATTGTGCGCAAAATGAACATTGAAAAACTCGTCCACCCTGTTCCCAAACTGTTCGATTGCATTCAATACAATCGCCGTTTTGTAATGGACATTGACATGGATGAGTTGTTAAACATTTTTTCGAATGACATATCCATGCTTCACAAAAATCACAAATCGCACCCTCAACAAAACATCGACTCTCAGTAATGTGAAACGAATCTTTTCGACTTACCTTACCACTAGTTGCATACCAGTTGCATGTGCAACGCCATGTTTAACAAGACAATCGCCCGTTTTCGAAAGACATTTTTGTTTTCCTAAACATAAACTACTATTCAATGAAGTGATATCTCCGAAGTCAACGTACCACATTGAGCACAAACGGGAAGCGATTGTACAGATTGACAAAAATAACAAAATGCACGATTTTTCTGCTGTTTTTTGCATTTATCACAATCCTTTGAAATCAAATAGATGGTCAATATGATGATAGCTTCATTTTATTCAAACAAACCATGAGAAAATTGCAAGGCCATTCAACTAGTTGCTTATTACTATAAGCTGTTTGCAGCAATTTCTGACGTTCTTTTTGTTTTTCTGCTTTCTTTCGTTGACCTGTTTTACGTTTTGGCATTTTGTCTCAGTTAGTTTCTATTAACAAAATGAAAAAAAAGAAGAAGAAATACATTCGAAATACACTATTGGATAAATGTTAAGGTCAGTCCATTGAAAACCCATCTCAACTTCGAAATCTTCCTCGAGAGGACGCCACGAATCAAGCAAAGCAAATAAAACCGACAATTTATGGTTTAAGTTTTATTTCGAAATGAAAACAAACAAACGAATGCAACTAATCACAGTTTTAGCGAAATCATTCTTGCTTGAACGGTATAATAATGTGATAAAAACAAATGTATCATTTGATCAATTGAATCTAGGTTAGATTAGATTAGATTAGAAGCTGAAACGAATGAATGGAACTTACTTGCATTTACTAAAATCCATTTCAGGATGCGCACTCATGAATCTAAATTTGATCAAGTTTAATTGAATATTTTCTCGAGTTGAAAAATTCGATTTACTTATTAAGCATATCCTGTTTTTTCTGTTCGTCGGATGTTGGTAAACCAGCTTCACGTCGATGTTGATCGTACATCATTTTTTCCACCATACTTCGAGTTTCACCATCTAAATCCGATAACTGAAAACAAATCCAAAAAAAGATTTAGAGACTATCGTTGAGTCATTGAAACGAACTTTAGAATTTTCTGGTTGAACTTTTCGTGTGTTGATTTCTGGATCAGATTTAACAACTCGACTCCACCATTCCATTTTATTAACCTAACAAAAAAAGGGATTAGTAATCGTTTTTCAAAGAAAATAATTCGTTTTCGAACTTTTTCAATAACAATATGAACTAGTTTGCCATCATCTAATGTCCACATTGAATCTTCTTTTTTCAATTCAGCAAATGTTTCGCCATCGATGATTGGCGGTTGACCACGAAGACCAACAGTTAAATGCTAATATTTTAAACAAAAAACCAGATTTTCTTAAATTAAAAAAATCTCGTTCAACACAAACTTTTCGATCGAATTTAACGATAATATCTTTCGATTTCACACGAATGTTAAGTGGAACTCGTAACTAAATCAACAAATAAGAAATAAAGCCAAGAATAAACGGCAAAAGATCTTACATCGATTTCTTCGAGTGTTTGCGTCCAGGAATAGTTGGGTCCTGTCCAACCATTGCCATTGTTCGGTTTTTCTTTGCCTTTATCTTCTTCATTTTCTTCTTCATCATCTTTTTTCTCTGCACCATTTTCTGTCGAAGATTCACTTGGTTTTTCTTCGGTTGCTGCTGCTTTAGCTGCCTGAAATCGTTCATTTGAATATTTAAAAATCCAATGCAACACTCATCATACTTTAGCTTTTTCATTTTCTCTCGTGATTTTTTCAGCTTCTTCATCTGTAACTTCGACGATACGTGATGCTGATGAATCAATGTTTTGTGTTGTTGTTGTTGTTGTAGTTTGTTCATCTTCTTCACGTTTACGACGTAATTTCTCTCGTCGAACACGATCAGCCTGAAATTGACAAGTAACTTTTACTTTGTCTTTTCTCAAATCTTGAAAATCTACTTCATCTCGTTCAGCTTTTTCCTTTTGATGTTTGTCAACGGCAATTTTCTCCCATTTACGAAATGCTTTCAAAATCAATTCTTCCGGCTTGTCGCTAACATTCGGACTTGTATATAAATCCGTTTTACGTGCAAAAAAACCAAAAAGTGTATCGAGTAACTAAATCAAACAAAAATACTTGCTGTTTTTTTTCTAAATTTGAAAATAATAAAATATTTTCATACTTCTTGAATACCGCCTGTATGTTGAGAAGCAATATTCATTAAGAGAGCATCGTATTTCTCGTCGTCAGACATATTGAATGGTATCTAAAATGAACAAATGAATGGCGTTGCTAGGGACGTTGATTCGGCATGAATATATGTTACTCAGAAAGAGAGAGAGAGAGTAGTTTTTCTTTTGTTGGCAATGCAAACAAGAAAGAGAATGATAGAATTTTCTAGATTATGATTTTCGCTAAATTTTTACGTCAAATAAATCCGGAAAATAAACTATGGAAATGAGAAATATGACGATTGGCGTGTGAAATAGATAATAAAATAGAAAATATTCTCAAATAAATTTTGCAAATGAAAATGAAAAAAACTAATTCAGAGATTTTTTTTATTTAAAAATCAAAAATGCGAAGGACAATGTACGAGCTAGACAAAATGGCTTATACGCAGAGAGAAGAAAAAAAACGCTTATTCAACTTGTTCTTTTTTCGATACAACGATAAGATTCGTTTGAAAGAGATTTAATTGAATAAACAAATAGTCTTTAAATTATTATTTGTAGATTTCATTCGATTACCATCATGGAAAAAAATCAAACTGGCGGTGTTATGGCACGTGTTGTCAAAATTCTTGGTCGTACAGGCAGTCAAGGCCAATGTACACAAGTTCGTGTCGAAATTATCGATACAGCATCATCGAAACGATCGATTATTCGTAACGTCAAAGGCCCAGTGTACGTCTAAATTAACAATTTTTAATTCTCCGAAAATGATTTTGTTTTATTTTTAGACGTGTTGACGATGTCCTCGTTCTTCTCGAATCTGAACGTGAAGCTCGTCGTCTTCGTTAAACAATTGTCGTTGTTCCTAAAGTATCATCGATGAGTGAACAACGATGATCTTGTTTTTGTTTTCTATTTCATTTTCCCAAGAGAGTGTTTAGAAAATCAATAAAACAAAAAATATAAGAAAGACAACATTTTCGTTTCTCTTTTTATTCAGCAACAATATTCGGATGGATTTTTCTCGGTATATTCCCTCGTGTTACACGTCGTCGTTGTTTAGGCAACTGTTGTCTTGCTTGTAGATGCGAATTGAAATTCGCAAATGTTTCAACTATAATCGGCATAGGTAAATCGATAATCAACACGCCAATAACCGTTGTTACAGCACCGATAATCATTCCAGCAAGAGATTTCGGCACTGTATCACCAAAACCCAATGTACTTATTGTACTTATAGCTAACCAAATGCCTTCAACGATCGAAATTAATTGATTATCTGATGAACTACTTAAACGTTCGACATAGTACAACGATGAACCAGCAACCATAACAGCAAGAAAAAAGAAAAATATCAAAAGACTTAATACGCTTGAGGAATAGGACACTGAAATGATGATAACTTTTAAACGAGGATGAAAATCGCAAAGTTTAAACATTCGTGCAACACGAATCGTTGAAATGAGATCGAAAGCAGCTTTATAACCATGAAAATTACAGATATTATAAATTATATATGTTAAACCGAACCAAAATGTACCAAGAAAATCTGTGAAACAGAAAAGATCTTTTTTTTTAGAACAGATTTTTCAATTTACCAATCCAGTTTAAAATGGACGTACAGAATAATCGTTTCGATGGTGCAACTAAAAATCTCAATGTAATTTCAAATAGAAACCATGAATTACCTATTGCACAAAAAAAATAAAACAATGGAAAACAAATGAATATATACAAATCCATTCGATAATATCAAATGTCGATGATAATTCTCTCTGATCTTTGTTTTGCAGAAGTGTTACGATTGTTCGATTATGTGTAGTATAAACTCGAACAAGTCGATAAGTTGGTGTTTCGAATATTGGCAAAGTTCGAAGAACAAATGAAGTAATAGAAAGAAGAATAAAACACATCGATATAAACGCGAGAATCTAGATAAAACAATGGCAAAAAATAAACCTATAATCATTTTTTTTTAAATTCTACTTTTGATATGACCGATGAACGTGGCTCTTCGAATAATTGCCAAATAATTGCTTTCAAACGTTTACTTTTCGATAGGTGACCTTTAGTGACCAAATCAAAATCATCTTGCCAGTCGAATTTCTTCACAATATCATCACTTGTCGAACGAATTGTATCTAATTCTAGTGAATCTAATACTTGTAAAGTTTCTTGAGTCGATCGATGTTTCGTATAAGTCATCCTGAGAGAAAGAAATATTGAATGCATCAGTTGTTTTCAACTTACCAACAACATGGTTCAACTTCTTCACGCTGAATACCCCAATAGATTAATTCATCTTCGAATAAAGGTCCGCAAACATTCGTTGGATAGTGCAATCGACCGGTTCGATAATAATTTAATACTTGAGAAAATGCACCTGGATGTCGATCGAAAAAGTATTCATTCGTATTCGGATCGTAATATGACAATTGAGGCGTTAATTTCGATAGACGGGTAGCTGGCAATTTCTTTAATGTTGCACGTTGAGTTTCGAAACGTGTACCACCGATATTGAGAATAATTCGAGAGTCATGATAGTTATTCGATAGTGTATTTAACCTTTTTGCCATCTAAAGTATTCTCTCTGAACGAGGAAGTATTTAGTATTTTTTATTCTCACCGAAAAAAAAGAAAGAAAATGTTCCGGAGTGTCACTTGAAGAAAAAGGATATCAAATGAATTTTATTTTATATTCATTGTCGTTGAGTGCTATAAAATGCGAACACTATGAACAATCTTTACTCAACAACGGAAATTAGATAAGCTGACGAAGAAAATAAAAACAGAGTCGAATTTCAAATAAAAGAAAAAACGTACGTCTTAAATTTCAATACGAGCAAAACGTACACGGTGTGTTCGTGTTTTCTCAATGAGTATATCTCTGCTGCCATCTTTCTGCTTGTCTTATCATATATATGGTTTATTGGTTGTTCAGTGAAAATGACATTTTGTTTTGTTATTATTTTTTTCTATTTCTTACATCTTATGATTGAATAGATCAAAAAAAATGCATAAGATATTTTTGTTAATTTTTTTACTGAATCTTTATTTTCTTCATATTCAAGCAAATCCATTAATTAATCGAGTACGTCGAGATTATGAGAGCGAGTAAGAATATATGAAGACAAATACAAGCTCTATTATCATCTCTGTGCATTTGTTTAGTTTCGATAGTATTTGGGGTATGACAAAAAAGGTATTCTATGCGGTTATTACTGCAATATCAGCATGTATAATCTGCTGTATTGTTACAACAATTTATCTTTGCATACGATGTTGTTGTACCAATGGAGGTAGAAGACAAAAACAACAACAACAACATTTACAAGGTACAATTGATTTTTATTCGTAATTTTAAAATAAATTCTGTTCGTTTGTTTTTTCAAGCATCTCCACAACCAATTATTATTACAACAAGTTATCCGGGTTATGTTCCTCAATCGTATCAACAACAAGCTCCATCACCATCACCAATGTGGCAACTGGAAAATCATCCGATGTTACCTCAACCAAGTGCACCGCCACTTCCAGCGGAAAGTATCTATCCAGATCGTCCTCCATCTTATGAAAAAGCTATTGCAAATTAGCCAAGAAAAGTCATGTTTTTGTCAGATTATTGTCTGAAATACTTCTTATACTCATGTGTTTGTGTGTCTTCTCTCTCTTTTTTTTAAAATCACATGAATAAATCTCGAAAACGAATTACTTATTGACCTATTTGAAGACGACAACAGTTGGCAGAATAACTTATTTGGATAGAACAACAGATGTGCTTTGCTGTCTGTCTATCATCTATTTATTGCCTATTTCATCGTCTTCTAGACGAAAACGTTTGCTAATTGCTTGAAAAAAGAACTTGTGCCATTCAAAGTCTAAATTGATGAAATAGTGCATATGGAAAGTTTTCATTTGGTCGGTTGATCTAACCTGTTCTTTCAGGATACGCATCGTATGATAGACAACGCACTTTTCATGTCAAATAGACCTTCGGATAAAGGCAAAACCCAGATGCACTTAAAAAGTCACAATTCTATATTCATCTAATTGTTATTCGAAAATATATAAATAGAGAAGACAGACTAATTTGATTTATTTTTGCTTAGTTAAACCTTGCCACTATTCATTTCCTTTCATGTTTTTCTCCTCTGTCTCCCTCCCTTTCTCTCTCTCTCTCTTATTAGTAAAACAAAAATCAAGATAGTAAACATTTCTATATCTTGATAGACAACTCTGCCTTTCGTTTATTTTTCTTCTCGAATGAGACGTGATAACATCTATCCAAATATGTATTTGTTGAATAAGAAATGGTGTCGGTTTTCTTCTTCATAGTATAATTAGCACACGCTATTCGTAGGTAACAGTTGTTTGATGTTTTTTCCATAGTTAACATTTAAATACGCACAAAAATATGTCTCGAATATAATTTTCAGATGGGAACTCTACCTGATTTTTGTCGAAATCAAACATTATTAACAAACGAAAGTTCATATAGTAAATTATCCGAATGTTGGACTGAAAAACATCTTACCGATCTTCTACGTATTTGTTTGCCATTAATAATTTTACCTATATCACTTATCAGTAATATTCTATCATTTCTTGCTTTACGTAGTCGTCAAATGCGTGGTACAACAACAACATTTTTCATGTTAATATTAAGCGCTCTCGATCCACTTGTTCTCATTACAAAAAACCTCCTCTATTTTCCAACATTTCTTACAATGTATGCATCAGCTTGTAAACTTCTCTATTTTCTAATCTATGTTCTTGGTTATACTAATGTTTGGATACTTGTTATAATGACAGGAGATAAATTTTTTGCTGTTTGGTTTCCATTGAAAGCTGCATATATGTTTAATATATCGCAAGCGAAATATGTTTGCATAGCACTTTTATTTCTCTTCAGTTTTACTTCATTGCATCATTTTTGGACAATAACAGTTTATCCACATCCACAAAATCCAAAAAAATACTTCTGTTTCTATGATATGAATCATTACGCATCAATTCATCGTCTTTGGCGTTTTACTGACTTTCTTATTTGGTGTTGTTTGCCGTTTATTTTAATTTTAACTCTTAGTGTTTTAATTATTTACAAACTCAGACAAAATCGATCAACAACATCTCAACAACGAACATTCGACAACGAGTTCAATAGTAAATGTCAATCAATGATTATGCGTAGCACTCAAAAGATTGAAGTTGTTCGTTCACGTCATCGTCATATAACCTTAATGTTACTTGCTGTTGCCGTTGTATTTCTTTGCTTAACATTGCCAAATAGTATCTATTTTGTACTCGAAATAACCTATAATTTCAATCAGTTACCCAACGTCAATGATTATTCTCAATGGGTACGTTATCATCGTTTGAAAATCGTCAGTGTAATTATGTTTCAAATAAGTGATTTGCAGCATGCAACGAATTTTTTCTTATATCTACTGACAAGTGATAAATTTCGTCGAGCAGTTCTATCTCAATTTCCGGTACAAAAATTCTTTCGAAATTCTCGAAAACATTTGTCGAACAAGCCATACGGTGTACTGATGCGTTCGAGTGTATCCGAAGGATCATCAATGGTAACATTAAACCCTCGATACCGATCATTTCGCGATCCAGGTAATCGATTTGACTTTAATGGTCGAAGAATACCATCGAAATCATTGACAATAACTACAAGCTTAGAAACGAATAATTAGTACTTGAAAAGAGAAGAGTTGTGTTTTTTTTTATTATTATTTTGCAAAAGACACAATAAGAAAAGAAAAGAATGTTATGTTTGAACGTGATTCCATGATGTTGTTCGAAGAATATCTTTCAATAAAACTGTATTTTCATTTGCAAACGCAGTCATTTTAGCTGAAAAACGTTTTTGAGTATAATAGGGCGTTGAAGCCACTGCTGAATCATTTTCATCGTCGAACGTCGAATAGGTTGTCACACTCACTGGACTATGAATACGTCGTTTTGATGAATGACAACTTTGAAGACGTGCATTAAGTGAACTTTTCATTGGTGATGGAGCTCGTTTATGATCGTTCGATTGTTGTAAAGCTAAATTTGTGAAATACATAACATAGAATGGACATGAAATAGGTTTAGGCGTGAGTACACGACGTTGAGTTAATGTTGGTGAATGTGATCGAAAGATTGTTTCACAACCAACATTCGATTGTTGAGGAACTTGATAGGCATGTGCAGTCGATGGATTGCAATCGAACGAACGAGTTTCTTCTTCGTTCGATGGTGATGAACAAGCGCCGAGTGCTTTCGAAGATGTTTCAGTTAAATTTGAAACCGACAAAAGTGTATCCAATGTTTTTGTTGATAATGCCGATGAAAAACGTTGAGATGGACGATTGGTTGAAGCCGATGAAAGACGATTATTTGTCGAATATGATAGAGCACTTTGTGGAGTGGCTGATGTATCCTAAACATATTTATTTTAAAATGAATAAACATTGATCGATGTTGTTACTCGATTGGCTTGTAAGTGCAGAATTTTGTTTAAATCGCCATAGACTTTTAACTGTGTATTGAGTTGATTGATTTCGGCTTTTAATCGAGCTGAGCCCATCGATGGAGTCAGTGGCTCTCGTGGTGCGACGAGATCTTTCGAGTCACGATTGATCATTGCTGTTGATAGTCGAGTTTTATGACGACGTACTGTTGAAGGTGGAAATGCGTTTCGAACTCCATTTGTTACAGGTGGATTGGTTCGTTCGAATAGAACTGCACGTCGAAATAAACGATTCTGTTCGGCAGATACAACGGTCACATTAGCCGAGCCGGTACAACGTTGAAATGTTTGTGAATTATTTCGAATCGATCGAATATCTTGTAGTGTATCGCCTGCAAATATTCCTGTTTTATTTTTTGGTAAAGTACTTGTTGTAGTAGTTGTCATCTTTTAAAGAGATGAAATTAACGAAACAATAGTCGTCGAGTATCGGGCAAAAGAAAATTATTAATGAAACGAAATAAAATAAAAGAAAAGAAAAGAAAAGAAAAGAAGAAAAAAATGAACATGCGACTATATGATGACAGAAAGAGAAGACTTTGATTATGCTTTGTTAATATAAAGCATAGTTACTCAAACATACAACTAACAGAGAAGAAAAAAATGCCTGATTGTCAGACGAAGCACGAAAAAATCATTGATTGATTCGATATGAAATGACTTTAAAATGATCGTTGCTTTTTAAATATATTCTTCCGACACAAAACACATAAGTCAATAGAGTTACAAGAAATAAATCCAGATTAATTGAAAAACAAATGTAAAACATATGTGAGAGTTCGGCATGAAGTTTTATTTTGTTTTAATTTTTTGTTTCGAATTCCAATAAAAACAAAAGCAATGAGTTTGATTAGTTATCACACAAGCGGATTTAAGTAGTCAATAGAAAAGAAAACCACATTTTTCTAGTTGTTTGTACGACGTTTTCGAACTGTTTGATCATTGTCACTATCGTCAGTTGATGTTGTTTTTGAATTAGGACTATTTTGTGCTTCATTTTCATCCTAAAATCAACAAGTTGAAATCAATCGATGAATTTTTTGTTTTCGATTTACTAAATCATCAGTATCATCAGGAATGACTGTTGGCAATGGTTTAACCGTTGGTAAAAAGGAAAAGTAATCAAGAATTTGAAGGAAACTCTTAGAAAACAAAAGGAAAATATTATAAATTAAGAAATCAATCGATATGTTGTATAGATTTAACATACAAATCCAATGAAAATTCCTACAGAAAGAACTCCAACAACGAAAATACTGTAGATAACCCATGATGGCAACCCGTAATAGTCTTGCAATAATCCGTGAGTATACTGAAATGCAAAAAATTTTTCTTTGTTTTTGAATAGAAAGAAAAACGAACTTTAACGAGTGAAGTTACATCGAACAGTGAACTAGTAAGTGACATTCTGAAAGAAGATTAAATTCATTCATCAAAATTCCTTAACAATTTGAAATTCGAACATACAGAATACTATTCGGAGCGAAATAGGGTGACAACGGTTCGGTTTTCGTCCATTCTTGATTGTCGATATAATATTTTAGATTTTTCAATGAACGTTCGCCGCTAAACTGTCGAAAAACACCATCTTTAACACTAAAATATTCAGTAAACAGTTTGTTGTCTGTCGTCATTTGATTTATTATGAATTACTGAAAAACAGTTGGCAAAGCTGATATACGAAATCGACCTGATAGAGCTGGATATTCGTCCACATCGACTGCAGCAATTTTCACGTTTTTACTTGCAGCAATGCTCGAAAATTGCTCCCAAACAGGTTTAAATTGTTTACAAGCTGGACACCAAGGTGCATAGCTAAAGTAAAATATGTTGTTTTTTTCTTGTCGTCTACTTATTTATTCAAAACAAAATGTTACAATTCAACCATCCATTCACCATTTAACATTTGCGACCATGTCCTATCTGTGAGAGCAATCGGTTCACTCGAGATTAAATGCGTGAGAAATAGGAGAGGTAGAAGAAGTTTAATAGACATTCTTTTAATGCAAGACAAAGAAAAATACACTTAACTAATGATGCATTAACATAGGTGCGTGTGTTAAGCTTGACGGAGAAGTGTGTTGAAAACATTGGTTTGAAAAAATGTTCTAATTACATATTTAAACGATAGATGTCATCGAAAGAAAATGAAGACGAATTCTTTACAACAAATTTATTTCGCAAAATAAAATACAATTATGAGATTTATTTATATTTGAGAAATGTGTTTTGAATTGGAATGGAAAAAATAACGAAGAGAATTATTTCAACGATTAAAATTAATATTAAATTTCCATTTAATAACCATTTAATCCAGGTTTTTTGTTGAACATCGGGAGTTTGTTGATCGGTTTCGAGAGTTTGAAATTCTTGATAATTTAAACCACAAAACCAAGACCAACAAATATGAAATAATCGAAAATATTGACAACGAAACTCTCGATTATTATTTTCCGATTGTTGACTTTGTTCATTGGAAAAAATCACATCGTTTGTCGCTTCTTCTTGAATTGTATTTCCTTGATTATAAAATCCATGCTGAACTAATTGATTCATTGAGACATGTTCTGTATCAAGCGTCTGATTTCGTGTCCAATAAGTTGTTCGAAATAATTGTTCGTCAGTTGGGGGTTTTGTACAAAGAGAAACAACAACACAAATAATCAATGTTAACCAAAAAAGAAACATGGCATAATACATAAAATGTATCTGACGTACGAACCAAATTCGTTGGTCATTTTCTCCACACAAAGGTGGAGCTTGAGAAAATTCGAAGATCATTCGGAGAAAACCAAATATAAAACCAATGATAAGACCGGTAAATGCTCCATTTTCATTTGTTCGCGTCCATAGAATAGCAAGTAGATAGACACAAGCTATCGGTGGACCAAAATACGCGATGACACGTTGCATGTAAATGTAAATATCTGAGCCTTGCATTTGTATAACAAACGGAATCCAAAGAATGCCGAAAACAGTCATGAGAAGTACAAATAAACGGCCAACAATCATCAATTCACGTGTTTGTATTTGTTGTCGACGAAATGAGAACAATGTCGGATAGATATCGACCGTAAACAACGTACTAGCAGAATTAAATATCGATGTTAGACCGGATATGAGTGCTGCAAGCATAACAGCTAACATCATGCCTTTGAAACCCTGTGGTAATATGTATAAAATCAATGTTGGATAGGCAATATTTGTACAACTGTGTTGACTATGACAAATCGATTGACATGTCGATGGTTGATTACATCCGACAATGTCAGGAAATAAGGCTCGACTGATCATACCTGGAATAATAATCATAAAAAGTGGAAGGATTTTTAAATAACCAGTTAGTAATGTTCCGGCACGTGCATGCGAGAGGCTTTTAGCTGAGAGAACACGTTGAACCATGATTTGATCGGAACACCAATACCAAATAGCATTCGGTGTATGACCAAGAAAAAAACCTAACCATGGCATATCGGGATCGGATATTGATCTTAACATTTGAAAGGATTTCGCTGGCGGTTGACCACATGTTGAATTTGTTGATGAGGGTGTTGAATTGAAATATTGATAATAGAGATTTGTTATTCCACCGATTTCTTGAAACGATAAAATCATAATTAAAAATCCTCCAAAAATCATAATTATCGTTTGTATTGTATCAATATACATAACGCTCGCCAAACCACCAGATATCGTATAAATTGCCGTTAAAATTAAAATAAATAAAATACTCAAATAAATATTCCACGAAAATGCATAATTTATAAATAAAGCCGATGCGTATATATTGACACTTATTTTCGTAATAATATAAAGAAGAAGATATAAACAAGAGATATAGATTCGAATACGTTTACTGCCAAATCTTCGATTCATATATTCAGGTAGAGTTGATACACCTGTTGCAAGAAAAACAGGTAGGAACACCCAACCAAGTAGTTGAATAACTCCGATTGCGGTTATTTCGAAAGCGCCAACACTGAGACCTTTGGCTGCACCTGAACTTGCTAGGCCAATGAAATGTTCACCTCCTATATTCGTTGCAAATAGACTGGCCCCGATACATAACCATGACATTTGTCGATTGGCAAGAAAATATCCGCTAATAGTCGAACGATTATGTTTAAGCATGGAATAAAAACCGACAATAATTAGGAGAAGAAAATAGAAAATAAAAACACTGATATCTATCCATGTTAAACGAGATTCCGTGACATTCGTCGACATTGAATTTATATATCACAGATAAGATATCTGAAAAAGACAAAGAAAGAACCCTCGAACGTTTTTTTATCCTTTGATCAAGGATACGATAGATATAACTTCGATGATTTATTTTTAAAATGTTTGTTTGAAAGAACAGATAGAGTATCACCAACAATAACAATAAATCATCATAAACTACAAAAAGAAAACTAACTGCAGAAAAAAAAACTGATAATAGTCTAACCCTAAAAAGGAAAAAAAAGTTGCGGCTTTTGCTTTGCTTGATTTCTTGTCTTGTATTATGTATTGGAATTAGTTTTGAAATCTAGTTGTTTCTGTCGGTTAGATTAGACCGTGATCACGTAGAACAGATGTAACGGATTTGTAGACGAATACAAAATTTTTACTCAAATTACTCGAATCAACACCAATTTGAGTATTGACTGGTTTAGTTTTAATAGTCAATGTTTGATTGGCATCGTTCTTTTCGACAACAGTCTCAACTTGTCGAGCAACATTACCATCATCACTGACGGCAACTGGTTTATACGTTGGTCGTTGACGTAATTCATCGACAATGTCGATCGATTGTTGATAGACAACGTTGACTTTTTGCGTTGCATCTATTGAATGATGAAGATTTCTTTGTCGATAGAAATCGATCTGAATTTTTTTGAAGAGAAAAAATCAATCAATACGAAATTGAGAAGTTTCTTCTTTACCAACGGTGTTGTTTGTTTATGATAAGTATTCAATCGTGCATTGAGTGTTTCACTTGTGTCATCAGATCGACGATCGAGTGGTTCGCCAGTCACATCATCTTTCATAGATTGTTTTGGTGGATTGAATTCTTCATGATAGGTTCGACCTGATGCTTTATGAATTAAACGACCGAGTATACGTCGTTTTAATAGATCATCGGGGATCTAGACATGAAAATAGAATTGTCTATTTGTATGTAGATCAATGATTCGTTTGCATACGGCATATTCTAGCACAGCATCGAGTCGTTTCTGTCGTGATGCGAGTAATTGTTCGAGTTCTTCGCCTTGTTTTATCGTTCGTGGAAAACCATCGAACAAAAATCCGTTACTACATTCGGGTTTATTGAGATTTTTGTCAATTAATCCCATGACAATATCATCATCAACAAGACCACCGGCTTCCATTATTTTACGAATACGTTGTCCGTCTGCTGAGTTTTTGTCTTGAGTTTCTTGTCGAAGTAGATCACCTGTTGACAATTGACAAATCTTATAATGTTCAGTTAATCGGGTGCTTTGCGTTCCTTTGCCTTGAAACGAAAACATCTTATTTTGTTCGATTGAGAAAATTTGTCTTACCGCTGCCAGGCGGTCCAATAAGAACAATATTTGCTCCTGTACCAGATTGCAATGTACCATCAAGGGTTTTCAATGACGGTTGTGTTTGAGCATTACTTTCTGTGTTCTTCCTTGTCGATGAAGCTGCAGACGAAGCCATAATGAAATCTATCTCAATAAAAGAAGAAAAAAAAACAATAACTATCAGATTAGGATATTGGACTTTTCAGGTATTCGTTTTAGCTCGAAAAATAATGTTATTAAAAAAAACCGTATATGTGTTTTTAAAAAAATATGATTAGTTACTTATGTTAAGCATGCACTGTGCCTTCTTCAAATAGCATAGATGGCGTAGTTTTACATATACTCCTGTCCTGTTTCTATTAAAAGATTTGTTTTTAAAACGAAGTTTAGTCACAAATTCGTCCCCATGATTTCCATTTGATGGTTCGTTCGTTGTCTGATGTTGAAACTGCAATCAATGCTCGAGCTAACAATCGAACATGCAATAATTGAGCTCGATGTTTCGTCATATGACGTTGATGAATTATTTCTTGACTTTTTATTCGAATCTTATTGAGTTTCTCTTGTGATAATTCTTGCAGATTGCTTATTCCATTAGCTAATTGATTGACTGACGAACATTTAACAGTTAGAAAATGTTCGTTCAAATTTAAATGCAATTTTTCAAGAACATCAACAAGGTCGTCTGTTGTTACAAGTAATAGACCATTGGCAGGCAATTCAAATAGTTTTGCAATAGCATAATGAACTGATTGACACGTAGCTAAACCGAATGTATATTGTCTCATGTATGAATAGTACCGTTGACCTCCGTAATAAAATTGACTATCATTTTTCATTGCTTCACCGTAACCTGGATGTTGTAAACAAGTAGCCAGATCGGACCGATCGTGACAGAGAATAAAAGCACGTGCACGACATGGATACCATTCGAACACTCTCGCACCGGATACGAACAGAAGATTCCGAGCTGTTTGATTGATTTTTGCTGACGAGAATAATGATGATGATGCATGTGGTAACCAAGTGATTTTATTTGATGATATATTTGAGTAGTAATTATCAAATAGATAAGCATAAGTCGAGAAAATTTCTGATGTGATATATTCGAACAGATATTGACGAGTTTGAAATGTTTTCTTATTCGTATAATGAAGATCATCGATGAAAACGAGCACATGTAGAGAGAGACTTTTCAAAAGAAATGTCCATTCAGAAGATAGTTCATGCCATGATAAACGATCTATATCCCAAAGAAGAAGAATGATTGGACTTGGATTTAGAAAGTAATTCTGTTCATTGAATTCACAAGAATTTAAAAGAAATCTTGTTAAATTTCCTGTTGAAGTTAAATTCAATGATCGATAGTTGATATTCGATTCGAGTCCAAGTCTTTTCAAATCTGTTAGTATCTCGGCAAATTCATGCGAAACATACGACCACCAAGGTCCACCGTCTAAATGTTCGATAAGAAAGCAAATTTCTTTGTTCGCATATTGAGAATAATAATAATTCGTTAGATTTTCAACATCGAGTTGTTTCGGATGACAAACTGAATAAGATTTCAAATCGAATACTAATGATTTATCCGAATGAAGTCTTGATAGAATTGGTGATGGTGTTTCTTTCCAATTGAATAATTTTATCGATAGATATTGAATAAAAAGAAAAATTGTCAATGTCAAAAGACATAAATCTCGTTTATAACGCGAAGGTTTTAAGCGATAACGAAATCGTCGATACATTACAAGTAACCTATTTATTTCGCTTTCTTTTCTATTGGTTCGATTGTATCAACGATACGCTTAACTGATCAAGATTCAATAAATTTAAGTTTGTTATTTTATTATACAGATGTATATATGTTTATACAAAAAACAAAGAAGAAGGAGAAGAATGAACCGACCACATCTACTAAAAACAACATCAAAAGATACTCACACACACACATACATACAAAAACAGATCGTTCTCTAGATTCGATGACTGGTCACGACTGACTTTGTTTCATTTGGTTTTTAGAAAATAAAAAAAAACACGAACAAATGTAAAGCATTGAAGTGTAAAGAATATTGCAATGATTAGAAGAAATTGAAATTGATTTGTCGCGATGCGGCAAGAAACAAAAACACAAATACATATTACATACATTTATATATATATATATATATAAAGACAAAGAGATTCGAATAGAAGCAAAACAAAAAAAAAGAGAAAAACGAACACTATCTGAATAATAGAAAAAAAAAATGTACATTAGAGACAAGAAAACGAAATGAATATGATCTATTGATGATATTGATGATAGAGTGCTGATGTATCAACATAATCTGTATTCGGTGCAGATGTTGCTGTTGTTTGCGTTGACCAATTATCATTTGCCGATGCCCATGTTGTTCCACCATTATTACTCGCGTATGTTCGTCCATCGTTATTCGCATTCGTTGTTGTTGCTGTTGCTGCTGTTGTTGTTGATGATGAATAATCTTGTGTATCTGGATTATTATATTGAACAGTTGTTGAATCGTTTGGATAACGAGCAAGTCTCGGATATGTTTCATATGTTTGTCGATTGTAATCATTTGAATTTGCGATAACCGATGTTTTATTTGTTGTTTGTGTTGAAAGAAATGTAACAATAATAAATTCAATATCGTCCGTACATGGATTACAAAATGCATAAGTTGATGTTTTCAATGAAACATATTCGTTATCGATATTCGTACGAAAACGAAGAATGATATTCGTGAGATTATTCGATGTATTCACGATATTCTTTTGTGTTACTGTTCGTTTGTATAAATCTTGAAATTTTAATTGATCATCAACATGTATTTGTTCGAAGATAACTTTATGTAACAAATCTTGACTTTTATAGCCGATAATTGGCGAACAACGTTGATCAATGAACAGAATTTCACCTGTTTCACTATGACATCGACAAGTGAATTCGGTTGTCATCGAATTAAACGATGTAACCGAACCATTTGTTAGATCATTGACATTTGGCGCACATGAATTCTGTATTCGTGCAATGGCTATGAATGCCATTTGACCGTTGGAATTCGATGATGATGGATTATCGTGATGTGATGATGGATGATGATGTGTAGTTAAATTTCGAATGTAACCACTGATGTGAACAACTTCATAGAGATGACCATCGATCGATGGGCCCAATGATGTACGATGACGGCGACGAAGAATACAAGGATTGACGAAAGGATTTTGATGTGAATGTTCGAGTGAATTGGCTGAACCAACACGAAGTCGACAGATAAACGATCGTTTTGAACTGACTAAAAAAATGAAATCAAAGTTAATTTACGAATGAAGAAAATTTGGATAAATAGAAATGTTTCTCAGCTCGAACATTGCACCACCTCCTTATCTCCCTCCCTCACAAAACTTGCCTAATCGAGCACCTGAAGCATGTCCATCTTTTTTAACCGTTCCCGTTCGAAGATCCAAAACTCGTCCGTTGGCACTGCCATTCGGACTGCCATCTTGAGGCTGAAGATTCAATTGTTCACGAACTTTTTCGACATCATCCGGATGAATAAAATCTTGAATAACAAAACAGCTTTTTTCAAATCTATTTTCTCTTTTTTCTTACCGTAGATATATCTTGAATACCAATCTTGACATGTATACGAAAGTATATGCTGAATAGCATCGCTAACATAAATAATTCTCAAATTATCGCAATTCAATGCGAATAGAAACGCATCGCATGACTCAACCATGAGATATTTCAGTTCTTGATCATTCAAAAACGATGGTTTATGAAGATCGAGTTGTTGTTGTTGCTGTTGAGTTTGTTGAGATGCCGGCATTTGACTGATCAATGAATGATTATTCGTTCGTAGAGTTTTCATAAATTGTGCAGCCATTCGAAGAATTGTCAATTTATCAGGTTTACGTGCGAGATTCGAACACGATGGCACCATGTCGCACAATTCAGCGAAATAAGTCGCCATTTTAATTCGACGACGTCGTTCGATTTCGCAGTGATTTTCTCGAGCTTGTTTTTCTTTATCTTCTTCGCCCCCTGTTTGTCCGCCGTGTGAATGATTATTCGACATGATTACATTCGGCAATGGAGCACCACGTAAATAGCATTTATTCTCTTCGTCATCGTCGTCATCGTCGAGATCGTCATCATTCGGTATTTTCCGTTTTTGATTGCCTTTTGTCGGCAAATTCGAGCTCGTAAGTCGGTCAGTGGCGTTAAGATTTCGTTTTTTATTGTTGGTTTTTCTCGATGAATCAATCGAACTCGATGATGACGCGACCGACGGCGATGAATGATTGAAATCACCATGCTGAACATGAGGATTAACTCCAGTTGTTGCTGTCGGCGGATAGAAACCTGTCGTTGGTTGAACATGTAAGAGTTGTTGAGGTGGCAATGGATGATTGTAATAGTGTTGGTATTGGCCAACGTTAGCTGCGGCTGCAGCTGTTGTCGATGCTGCAACAGCAACGGCTGCTGCTGCGTACGCGTTCGGGTTTAGATATGGATGTTGAATAATAGCGCCGGTGGGATTGGTGGGATCGTCTGTCGAAGGTAAACCTTCGGTACCGTAATTGAGTGAAGACATTATCGTTTCAACGAACGGCTAATATTCAACTTGATCTAAAACAAAAGAAAATCTTTGAAAGACAATAAAAAGAAAGTTAACAATGATTGATTTTTTTAATGTTTCTTCTTCTTGTTTTATTCAAATTTTTTTTTCTTTTTACCATCAAACTTTTCTTTTTTTCTTCATCTTTGGCATTAATTGGTTTCTTTTATCTATCACGGCTTGGTTGTGGTTATTTTTTGCTTTTGGAAAGAAAAATCTTCACACACACACAGTATAAAAAAAAGAAAACTTCATAGACGGTGTGACAATATCGCGCAAGATTTATAAAAGAGCAGAGAGAGAGAAAACAACAACAACAAATAAACGTTTGCCTATATACACCGGGTGTTTGATTTTGTGTTTTATGATTTTTTTTTCTTGAAAGAAGAGGGAATGTAGCAGAAGAGAGAAAGAGAAAATAACAACAACAACAACAACAACAACATTTATCTAATATCTGTGTGTATGAATTTATCTTGCGTAATAATATCGATTGTTTGTTTTTTTTGTAAAAAGAGAAAAAGAAAAGAGATAATTCAAATGATGTTTTGCCTTTTTTTGTGTTGTGTTTTTAAAAAATCAAATAGAATTTGTCTAAATTATAGGATACGTATGAATATTCGAACTGGCAACGATAGATGTTTTAGCTTTTCCATAATGATTATCATGTTCATAATTATTATTATCATTGGAGGAATTGTTCTCCTGTTGAACTGTACCGTTATCACCGGCAGCAACATTTCCAGCTTGATAATAAGAATTATAATCATAGACACCATTACCACCATAGGCTAAGAAAAACATTAAAAAAAAGATTTATTTAGTTTTTTTTTTTGAAAAGAAAATATTCAATTCACCATTGGGATCTGCATAGACATTCGATGTACCATGTTGAGGAGCACCATAGCCATAATGTGAATAATATTCATTTGGATTCGATGGTCCATATGGATATGCAGAGTTCGATTGATGTTGTGAATATTGTGTATAAGCTGTTGATGGTGCAGGATTTTGAACTGCATTCGGATCCGAGCCTGGATATTGATACGCTGTTGGATTACCTTGATGATTATACGAATAGCCGTTCCAATGGCCATAACTAATCAAACGAAAAAAAAACGACACAAATCGAAAACAATTTTGAAAATCATTTTGCAATTACGGATCGGCGGTTTGATAAGCATTGACACTGTAGGACGGCACACCTGCTCCGTAGCCAGCGTAAAGATTTTGTTGGCCATATGGATCGTATAATTGTTGTTGTTGTTGTTGATGATTGTTTAATGTTTTTGGTTTAGCACGTTTGACATCAACGGTGATATCGCCGATTGTATGTCTTTGTAATCGAAGAACTTCTTGAGCTGATTGTTCATTTTGAAATGAAATAAAACAAAATGGACGTCGTTCATTTTTTTCTTTATCATAGGGCAAATCAATTTCTTCAAAAAATGAAAGAAAACGTGAGAAAATCAAATCTTTGAACTTAATTGATTTACCATCGATTGGTCCGAATTGTGAAAAATATTCTCGCAATTGTACATCAGGAAAATTCGGATCAAGACCACCGATAAATACTTTTCGATTATTATTTGATATAGAATTCGATGATAACGATGATGACATATGATTAGTTTGATTATTTAGATTGTTTAGTCCTGTACGACGATGTGCCGGTTTCGGATCGACTTTTCTTCCTTTGACGAAATGTTCAGTCTGAGAGAGAATTTTATCTACGATTTCTTTTCTATCAAAGACAAGAAAAGCAAAACCACGACTACGTCCAGTTGTTGGATCTTGTTTTATTGAACAATCAAGAATATTACCAAAACTCGAAAAATATTCACGTAAATCATCGCTTGTTGTATCCCATGTTAAACCACCTTGAAAAGTAAATCAATATTCGAATTTCGTATTTTTTTTTCGTTATTCAACACATACCAACAAATAATTTTCTATCATCTTCAGGTTTCTGTCCGTTTGTATCATGATTAGGTGATGTCTGACTATCACCATTATTCGTATTTATTGTTGTCATTTGAAAACTAAACAAAACATACGTACATACATGTCAATATCGTTCGCTTTTTGTTACTTACAAAGAATATATAAAAAAGTGAGTTTGGATTTGTAAATGTAAAAAAACAGAACGGAAAAAAGTGACAATCGAACAAGCACAAATACGAATGTCTGAAAAAGAAAAAACAAATTTGATTTAATCAAATGTTTAACAATTTATTAGTCGTCAAAAAAAAATGATCGGATAGTACGAATGCATGTGCATTATGTCCTAGGTGGTACGTGTGCACGTATATACGTGTGTCTGTGTGCTTAGCCATAATAGAATTCTTCGAACGGACTCGCCAGTGATGTATTTTATAGAATTAAGAAAATGTGAAGAATTTTTTGTTGAAAAAAAATTCAAGAAATTCAAATGAATTGTTTATTGAAATGCGAAATAAAAGAGAAAAAAATTCGAATTTATTCTATTGAAAAGAAAAAAAAGTACATGGATACTGTTCGATATGACAGATGTCAGGCGTTTACATTTGTTTGAAGACAATGAACGGGCAGATTCGATGAAAGATAAAAAGGATACGATGGTATTAATGTTATATAGTATGTATATCGTAATTGTTTGGGTATTCGTGGGCTCAAACTAAAAATAATAAAAGCATAATCAAAGGAATACATGCATTGACTAGCTCGAGTTTTGTTCTGTCTAAGTTAATAACTATGGTAAATAGAAAAACGACAACAAGACAACAACGAAGACACATACAGATTAAAAATCAGTTATGAATTCACCCTGACTGGAAAGAAATAAGTTGTTTATTATTATTATTATTATTATTATTTTCTTATTGTTGAAATATTTACTTGACTCGATTGACGTGATTGCTCATCACTTCTTGAATGTTATCATTTGAATAGAGTGAAATAGGTGAATTGAATTGACGATGTACAAGATTCGTTGGATTGAAATATTGAACTTCAACATTAGGATTAATGTGAACATTTTTTTGATACGATGGGATATACGTATCCGAATGTTGAGGATTGAACGTATCTTGAGGAAACGAATTTTGATGAGTTGTTGTTGTTGCTGCTGACGGCATATGACGAGCACGTTGATTGTGATTTGGTCCAGGATAATAGAAACTACCCGGTGCATACGGATTAACATCGAATTGAGTATTACGTTCGGTATGGTAGGATGGTGGTTTCATGTAGCCACGAGTTTTGGTTGACATACAAGGAACTGGACCGGGCATGATTGGACTACCGGTTTGACTGTTGATAGACGAAAAGATTTAGTTTAAATTGATAAATAATACGAGTCATTACCTAAGTACTGGTTTCGGTTCGGGTACTCGCTCTAACGGTCGATTTCGAAAGTATGACTATAAGTAAAACCATTGACAAATTGAAAAAAAAAACGAGATAAAAACAGTTTTGTTTTACCATTGGACTCAGTTGACTAGCTGTGGGTGACCAAGATGAAGCAACATTTCCATTGCTCCATGAAATTGCCGATGTCGATCGTTGTAAATATTGATTTTCTCCTCTTAAAAAAGAAAACAATTGAATCTATTACTTGTCTCGTCATTCAAACCTTTCAACAAGCAATGTCATTTGTCCTCCGGTTCGTTGAATTAAATCCAAAGCTTCAGCATGATACATCATACTAATTGGTTTGTCGTTGATTTCAAGAATTCGATCATTACGAAAGAGATTTCCATCAGCTGGACTGCCTGCATTGATCTATTAGCAAATAAACGTACATATCTATTCGATATTCCAAATTCAATCTTTTAAAATACTTTATTAACACTAAATGGTATTCGAAAATCAGCTCCACCTTGCAATCGAAAACCCCACGGGGTCTGTAAACTATCTCGTTGAAGAGTAACCTTGATCGTTTGCGGTGTTGCCATTAGTTGATGATTGTCGAGAATAATGTCTAGCATATCAGTCAATCTTTTTCTCTCTCTCTCTTTATTATAGCGCGCAAATTATTGTTTTGATTCTTTTTCTTCGATCGCTATTTGAACTTTTCTCTCTGACGACAACAACTTATCTCGTGCTGCTGAATATCCTTTACCTAATTCTATCCAAAACATCGATCGTTTATCCGACAACAAAATACTGCGCAAATTAATGATGAGAGAACGATAAAAATCTTTTGTTTTCCATCTGTCCTATTTATGGAGAATAACAAGTGCACACATACACACACACATATACGTCAATAATAGACTTCTATTTTATTGAATCGTACAACTAGTCGAGTTTTTCTCGTTATTCAAAACAAATTTTCGTCGGTATGGATCTCGATACGTTCGTGTTTGAACGATGTTTCTCCAACGTGTAACGCCATGTGGGTGTTCATCGGCATTCGATCGACGTGATAATGATGAGAGTTCAGTTGTTGGAGTATTGTTACGTTTTGTTGAAATACGATTTTTAAAACTCAATCGATTTGCTAATGTGCCTATTTGTTTTGTACAATATTTGTTGTAATACTCGTCCCACTAAATCAAGAGAAAAATTCGTTTGAATGAACAATTCTCGTTTTTACATATTTCTGCTTTTCGGAATCGATATGTTCGTTATCGTTTAAATATTGTTGTTCTTCGAAACCGAAGAGATAAATTTCAATTGGATTTTCTTGTTTTTTCTAAATCGAAAAAAAAATTACGAATATGATTTGACTTTTTTAATACAAAAAAATCTACTGTTCGTTTGTTTGGTTTCAATTTTGTTCCTGAACTAAATGCGATAGCTGCTGCAAATTGATAGAATTTCGAATAATCACTTTGATTTTCCCATTCTCGACATAATCTCTAGCAGAAAAGTATTCTTGAAAAGAAAAATCACTCTTTCTTTTCATCATCGTACTTGAAAACATTTTTCTTTTTGTTCTAATCGAATATATTTTCGATGAAGTAATGTTAATTCAGCTTTTAATTTCGAATCACCAGGAAGACTCGTATTCAAATGATTCACAGGCACTAGATTCGTATCATCTTGTTTTTGTTCAATAATTTTTAGTTCCTAAAAAAATATTTTTTCCTGTTCTTTGCTTTCAAATAATGAAAATCATTTTTACTCGAGTCGTTAATTTAAATGCATCGGCTGATGATTTACTTTCTTCTTGAACAGCAAATATTTGAAATATAATACAACTATTTTCAAAGAAGTCTAGCCAATTCTAGACAAGACAAAGAATTCAATCATGAAAATATTTCGATTCGAAATATCAAACCTCATCGATATTTGGTATTTGAACAATTCGTGTTTGTTTTATGCGACCACAGATCGAATTTCGACAGAGAACACTCGTTCTCGTATAATCTAATTCATTGAAAATCTTATAACGAATACGAATACCTTTGTCATATCGTTCATCATTGAGATCGATATAACCTAAAGTGATCTTTGAAGAAAATAAAAATAAGAAATAAATCAATTAGAAATCGAATTTGATTATTCTACTTTGAAATTATAAGATTTGTTTAGTAATTCATCGGGTCGATCGATGAAATATTCTTCAGTAAGAATATTTCCGTTCGATAAACAAGGATTAAGACTTACACCCAAACGACCTTGTTCCAGACCCTAAAAATTCGATGAATTCAAAATCATTTGTTTTGTTCAATTGACACTTTCTTTATAATCGATAATACAGATTTCATCATCGAAATCGAGCAAATAAGCTAAACTTCGCAGAAAAACAGATGCTGTACCAATAAGAATATCTTCAACTGGTTCCCAAAAACTATTTCAATTCAAACAACAGCATAAAACACATTCTCAAAATAAATCTTCTTACGGATCATCTTCTTTTGCAATATAGAGAATTTCTTCATCACCATCTAAAAATCGTTGATAATGTTCCTAAGAAGATCATCTCATTTGAAAAGATCGACGTCTTTAAATGAACTACTTTAATTATATGACTACGATTAAAAAATTTCACATCATCCCAATACCATGTATTATGACTAATTAAATTCTTCATTCGAATCATTAATCTATTGTCAAGAAGAAGAAAAACAAAATCAATTGTTCGAGAAGAGTTTGGTTTACTTGGATCCTTTGACAGGCACACCATCCCACGATGAAATAGGCATGAGAATGATTTCGAAAGTTCGATATTTATTTAATTCTTCACTAATTGCATTGACTTCAGAGAGTAATGGTAGGAGAGGTAGAATTTTCTGTTGAAGTGTTTCTTGTTCAATCGAAAGATTATTGCCTAATGAATAACCTTTGATTTTAGCTATTTCTTTTTGTGCACATTCCCAAGTTATAATCGGTTGTTCATCATCTGAATATTGATTTCGATTAATAAAAACGTATAAATGATTAGCACCGAATAGAATTCGATCATTATGTTGAAGAAAAGCAATTCTAAGAAGAAAAAAAGATTTGAATTTATTAATCAAAAATTTCAAATCTACCCATTGAGATTATAACCATTGACTTTGATTTTTGCTGATGGATCACTTGCAATTAATTCATATTGATTCACAAGAGTACAACGAATGATTGCATGATGTTCAAGTATACTCAAACCATTGAGATAGATCGTACAATCTCGACTACCAATTGTAATTTCGTTGGAATCGAGATAATGACAAATGACATAGGATAATAATGGATCTTCGTTAAGATTCGCTAGATAAGGAATGTTCGAATTGTTCTGTGAGAATTTGTAGGAAAGAGGTGATTTTTCATGATTTTTTCGAGAATTTTCAAGCTAAAAAAACAAGAGAACGATTAAATGAAATTGATTTACTGTCGAAATACTTTGGTATCCCATGATATATTTGAATCTTGTATCATCTGTTGATTTTTATTGATTTGTAATCTTATTTCTTCTTCTAATTCCTTTCGTTTTAAATCAATTTCTTGTTCACTCATACCTAATTTAATATCCAATTGTAAATTATAATTTCCCGTTTCGATTAAGAATTTCAAACGTTGATTTTCTTCCTGAGAAAAAAACAACAACGATATTTTCTTTTCATCAATCTCTTTTTCTCTGCGTACTTTTAATTGTCGAATAAATTTCTCCACTGGATTTTCATTGATAATCGCATGATTTTTTATTCGTTTAACACGATCAGCAAATCGAAGCGTACTCAATGTTTCATCATAATTAACATCAGCAGGCGCAAGAGCAGCGATCACGATCGTTTTACTATTACCACCTAAGGAATTTTGCAGTAATTTCGTTAGAACAGATTCTCGATAAGGAACGACTATCTTTCGTTTGACACCCGATGATATATCGACTAATGCCGATATGACATTTCCGAGTGTCGATAACGAACGATTGATATTTGTACTTTCTTTTAAACGATCACGAGATATCTCAATATTTGCAAGTCTTTCCGAACCTAAAAAACGAGATTTTCCTGTTGTTTTTTTTTCTATAGAAAATATCTACCAGCTAAATCAATGAGATTGATGACACTGGATTTTTTCGTTTCACGTCGATCATTTTTTATAAATTGATCCAAGTAGATCGTTACAACTGTATGTGCTCGACTGCTAGTCGCGTTCATATTCGTTGCAGCTATAGTTCGATTTGCTGTGCCTTCGAATATGTAACCTTCGATATCGGCATAATTACCGACAGGTACAAGACGAAGATTTTCAGCATAGAAATAGCCTAGAGTTGGATGTTGTCGAACGTTTAGACCTCCTTTAGGAAAAGATTTCGTTTGCAAATCTCGAACTTGTTCATTGTATATTTCCATCATTGAAAGCAGAACTTCGAATCGCTTAAATAAGAAAAAAAACAACAAGAACTTCCATTTTTTAAAGTACTTTTCAGTATTTTTATGACATACAATATGAGTATCTCGTTTTCTTTCAATTTGTCGAAATAAATCATCACAAACCATCGGTATTATTCCGCTGAAAAGACAACAACTGTTTATCTTGAATTCAATATGAGAAATTTCGATACCGATTCACTCCGTAGCCGATCATTGAATAACTCTTTCCCGAGCCTGTTTGTCCATAAGCAAATAATGAACAATTAAAACCTGAGAAACAAATTTGATAAACATTTAGAAAATTTCAAAAGATTTGAAAATCACCCTCAAATGCATTGCGAATAATATCACAACCGAGATCATTGAAAATTTGTTGTTGAGATGCAAATTTCGATGAATTATTAATCGGCTCAAAGACTCCCGATGGAAGTTCTTTAAAATCATCGTGTGACCTTGATTAAAATCTGCAGATTTTCTATATTTAAAATCAAATTCAATCCTACCAATAGCAATAATCAAATGAAAACTAAGTACAAAACAAAAGTAAATTTCATTGACTTTCTTTCGTAAATTATTTCTCACGTACTTGTTTCGTTTCGTCAACTACTTAAAAAAACAAAAACAAAAAACTACAAAGAATTTGCTTTAAATCAACTAGCTTACAACTCGATCGTGGATCGATGATAAACGTAGATTTTTCTTCCATTTGAATGACTAATTTTGCATTCCGATCTTTTTCTCTATTCACAATAAAACATCGTATCTTTTTTGTTTAATCTCAAATCTTTCATGATTACTACCGTTGATTGAACGGACGAACCCGTACAGCAACTTTAATTCTAACAAAAAAAAAAACAAATCCAATTTTCGATTTTACAATACCAATACTCACGATTCTCCAGACATATTCTTTTTCTTCGGCAAAAAAAAAAGTTGAAATAACAGAAAACAACTCTGTGTGTCTCTCTCTTTATATATGTGCTGTTTTCTATCTGTTTTTAGTGTTTAATTATTCATGTAGAAAGAAGAAAAAAACAGGTTGTTTCTTTCATGTAGTATTTTATCAATTTTCATAATTAAATTTATTTCATTGCTTAAATACAGGAGAACAAGAAATTTTCTAACAGATGCCGATAAGAAAAATATTGGAAAACCCGATGTTCTTTATTTTTCTTTTCTGTTCTATGTTTGTTCCCGTTTTAAAAAAGAAAAAATTAACAAATGAATTATCGAAAGAACTAATTGAAATGCAAATATACCAAACAGAAATCCATTGAAAATTTTCAATGGATGACAAGACGAACTCTCGCTCTCAGTTGTATGACATTTATCAGTTAATAAAATAATCATACCAATAGTAAATACAATGAGAACAGATAACATTTGCCAAATTGATGCTCGAAAAATTTGATAAATCGTTGTTGTATAACGATGTCTGAGGAAAGCGAGAGTATTGAAACCGATACTGACGATAATAATACCGCCCCAAAAACCGTAGTAATAATATTGAGTTAAATGTCGAACGAGCATGCCGATTTGCAGACCGATGGTAGCTAAACCACACAGTAGCGTGATGATACCGATAATTATTAAATAGATACAGATAGATTTTGCTAAACGGATTTCGGCTGCCGATATCGGTTCAGTAAGAACTTGAACGATACCATCCGTCGATGGTGGACCAGGATAATTATTTATATAGACAATTGATGATGGATTATTGACGTCGGAATATGAAGGTGGAGAATTGTAGTCGAATTCATTTTCATCGGCTTTATAAACTAGACTTGCATACGATGGTGGAGCTGTTGTCAGTTCATCAGAATTATTATTATTTCTATTTGTTGGTATATTCATGCTGCTTGTTTACGTCAACTTGTATGATACAGGACTCTTTTTCTCTATATATTTTTTTACCTCAGTAATGATGATGCACAACGATGCAATATGTAGGAAATCAAGCATGGCTTTTTTTTCTTACACTGCAAACATGAGGTATCTGATTTGGATGTCATATCTGTAGAAACGAAAAACGAATGAAACAAGTCACGGTATGATGACATTTGACGCACTCGAAAGAAAAATTGTTTTTTTGCTCCCTTGCATTTAATTTATTTATTTTTCAAATCACACAGGTTCATGTAACGAAAGTTTTCTTTTGAATGAATCAAATGATGATATCTGGTGTTCTACAAACTAAAGACCTTGTTGTTTCGTTGTTTTTTTTTCTTTGTTTGAATAAAAACTCGTCCTTGCTATATCACGTTACTAAAGGATTGATCATTTTGAGTTTCGTTGTGCTCTTGAATCTATGCCTTCTTTGAATCGTCTCATAATTTTTCTTTTTATTTGTCAATTTCTATGTTATTCCCTATCGGCTCCAAAATCCGACGCTAAAGGCCGTAATTTAATTCAATTAGCAAATATGATCTATCAAACATTGGAGACATCACCATTTAATTACAATGGTTATGGTTGTTGGTAAGTAAATAATGATCGTGAGGATGATCATTATCACTCCGAATGAATCTATTTTGGCTAATATTAGGTGTGGATACGGTGGACAAGGTAAACCAGTTGATGATACAGATGGATGCTGTCATGCTCATGATCAATGTTATGACAGGATTTTAACTACTCGTACGAGTATATTTTCTTGTTCGCCGTATCTCAGTCTGTACAAATGGGAAATCGATAGTCAAACACAAATTCCGATTTGTAAAAATCGAAAAACTTCATGTGCTTATCGAATTTGTGAATGTGATCGTATTGTAACTGAATGTTATAAGAAACATATTCAAACATTTAATAAAACACTGAAATGCATTGATTAAAACAAAAGCATCTCTAGCAGAAAGAAAAACGATATATATTTTTTTTATTCTTGAATTAACTTAGAAAAATATCAACTACAGTGAAGCACAAACCGGATAAATGTGTATATGCGAAGAAAGAAAGAAAGTCATTCACCCCCGAGTAGCAAAAGTTGCGTATCTGGCAAGAAAATTATTGAGACTAAAAATGTTTATAAAAAACTCAAGCGATTGAAAAACGATGGTACATATTTCCCCGTGCGTAAGGCGTTCAATCTCATTGTATTGAAATGTGGTTCGTTGTTGATAAACGACGATTGACTTTCGAATGAACTCGTTGGTCGTCGAAGATGATCGTGCATCGATAGAGATCGACTGAGAAATGACGTTGGCCGTGTCGGTGAAATTGTCCGAGTGATTTGAATCGGAATTGTTCGTTCACGTTTTTTATGTGCTGATGATGTGTCTTGAATTGAAAGATAAATGTCAGGCACTAGACCGTATGATGTATGCACAAATGAAACACTCGTTCTACCAAATAGAGCTTTTTCATATGCACTTAGCTAGAAGACAAAAATGTTTAATTATGACGAGAGATTTTGTTTGTTTCTTTTTTGTTTACTTGTTTGATGAAACCAAAATTTGGTCCAATGATCGACCGACGTGATCGTAAATAATAAAATGCTTCACGTAATGACATATGTCTATATTTCATTAAATATGCTAAATCAAACAAGAACAAATGAGAGCGAAAGGCAATTAAGTTACTAACCCAAAATGATCGAAGCTGATCGTGATCGACCAACATAGCAGTGCACCAGTGTTTTGATTCCTTGCTGAAGATTTCGTTCGATTCGATCGGCTAAACGATCGAAATAGATTTGAATTGACGTCGATGGCATATCCGAAATAGGAATTTTCTCATAATCGACGTGTGTACCAAGATTCTGTATGGGACATTCCGATGAAATATTGATCACCGAACGAATGCCTTTATTTAAAATTGCTGCATTCGATTCGAGACCTGATATGTATAAATTGTCGATAACTTCACTTATTCCCACCATGAATCTAAAACGAACAAATCGCAAGTGGTTCTTGTCAGTGAAATAAACACACACACACACACCGAGAAAACAAAAACAAGACGAGATTCTCTTTATTATTTAACAATTTTCGAATAAAAAAAAAGAAAAAATGAAAGTAGAAAAATTTATTCGTTGGAATGTTATTCGTGATTTCTATGGTGCTAATGGTTTGATAAAACTCGCACGATACGTCGTTTCATAATGAGCGCGTTGAACATCATTATTCGCTGCCGTGCTTGTCGTTGCTGTTGTTGTATTCACAGTTACGCTTGGTAAATGAGTATTCGACGATGGAATCGCACGTGGTTTGATATTTGGCGATGTACTTATTGGTAAACTACGATTACTAGTAAATGAATTCGATGATGTACTAGGGCCTGATGGATGAGAATTATTACTATTTGTTAAACCACCAGTAAATAATCGGCCCGGACCAAGACGTGTTGAATTGAATAATGTTTGTTTATTGGCTGAAAATAATGGCGTTTGATATGCTGGATTATTAACAAATGTTGATGAATTTGAGACTGACGGTCGAGCTGTTGAATTTGCAGCTGCTAACGATCGAGATCGAACGAGACCATTTGCATGTGCCATGGAAATTTCTCGAGCTGTTGGTCGTGTCGGAGCTTCATTTGCTGAATTAGTAGTAGTACTATTATTGTTATTATTTGTCGATGGTATTGATGCTGTTGCAACAAGCGGAGGAGCTCCTGGTTGTTGTTGAGCGCGTAATTGTTTCAATTCTTCGAAGGCAACATCTGGTATATTACCAAATTGGGTTGGTATCACTAACGATAGAAAATATAATAAATTATTTTTTAAAAATATCCTTCGAAACCATAGAAAGAATGTAAAAAATAACGACTAAATATGCCTGTAAATAAAATTTGTACTTAACAAAAACAAATATGCAGAAATATCTTTCGTGCATTGTTGTTGTTTTGTTCTTTTTTCGGAAGACATAAAAACAAATGTAAGAAAATGTTCTTACTTTTAACGCTATTCTCTTTTTTCAATTGACTTTCATATGCTATTAATTGATTCCAAAAGCCTAGATTTGGAAAACATATTGGCCGATGTTTTTTACACAATAAATAAGCATCGCGTAAACTCATGTTCATATATCGAACCAAATAAGCGCAAACAATTGTGACGCCTGAACAAATTATTGTATCATTTCAAGAAATTGAACAAGAAAATTTTACTTCGACTTATTCCAGCCATGCAATGTACAAGAACTTTGTTCTGTTTATTAGCAGTTAAATGAGCATGAATTTTATCAGTTAAGACATTGAAATAGTTACTTATTGGTGCTGTTGGAAAATCGATGATATCATATTTTTCTAATTTAATTGTTTTAGGATACGCAATTGCTGCTGATTCAATCGCAACATTCTAAAAACATTTCGTTAGACGTATCTTTTGCTATTCAAAAATGAAAAACTATTCACTATAATATAGGTAATTCCTATTTTTTGAACTTGTTCAAGCGTAGCTGCCATTTGTCCTATACGAATAAGAACATGGATTGTAATTGTCGAAATTTTGAAGTTTTCATTGCTCTTCTATCTACCTACCTGAGAGATAAATCTGTGGTGTTATTTCTGATATGGACATTAAATATGTCATTCGATTGAGATTGACCATTGTGGCTTGATTACCTGGTGTTATTGATGGTAATGGTTTTTTATTCATTAGTAGACAAAGAAGAAAAAAAAATGTGTTGGTTAATTCCTCTTATTAAATTGAATATTGCATGACACAAGAGAGAAATAACGATGATTATTTTTATTTCTACAATACAAATGTACCTTGAAACAAGTAAGAAGAAAAAAAAAGAACAGAAAAGTCGAGAGGATTAAGTAAGAGAAAAGACGACAGAAATGCCGATGCAGCAAAAAGAAGAAAAAAAAGCCTATGTATGTTGTTATTCTTTACAACAACATCTATACCAATGTTATTTAGCAACCTTCAGTACAATCACGTGTCTTAGTAACCGATTGAATGATGAATTGGAAAAGAAACGAATGAAATTCGTTTTTTCTTATCATTGAAAAACTCACATAGATCGAATAAATTAATTGTTTAAGTTTATTAATTATTAATTAAATAGTTAATTATTAATTTGTAATTCGTTCGTTTTTTAGCCAATACCGTTCGATGAATATTCTTTTGGCTTAATATTAATCATCGGTATGTCAAATACTGGTGATGCTCTTTTACTCTTTCGGTCGCTTTCGTTTTTTTCTATATTGATTTTGTATTTACATAATATAATTTTTTTCTTCTTCTTTCATATGATGTCTGTTTATTCAAGAAATCTAAAACGTTTGAAATGAAGATCAATATCAATTTACTATCTTGAATCTGTGTGCGACATCGATTCTTTTGTTCGAAATGATCAGTTAGGGGTCGTGTTTTTTTTTCATAGCAAACAATGTTATTCGAGATTCGGTCAATAGACGACATCTAAACGGTTTCCTTTCAAATGAGAATCATCATTTAGATCTGTTTGTTATTGTACTCTAATCAAGCGAATAGTTTTTCTCTTCTGTTTTTTATATATGTGTTCAGTTCGTTTGTTGATAAAAACAATATTGACTTGATCAACGAGAGTATCCGCAATGCATGTTCTTACGCAAGACGATCATATAAGATGGTGACCTTTTGTCTTTGATTGTTCAAGAGAGGAAAGAGAATATAGCGTAAAAAAATGTTATTTAGACAAGATAGTATAAATCGGATTTCTTCATCATATTCGTTCGTTTGGTCTTAAAAAGATCAATGATTCATTTTGCCTTGAAAAAATAATTTATTGTCGTTTTTTTTCTCCCTCTCTCTCTCACCCTGTCTCTTTGTCAGTATGTAGTACACGTCGAACGATAATAATATCTCTTCCGTTATCTCATTTTGTTAATCGGTCACAAGTGTCTCGAATTGAATAGGAAAATGACGAACTACGTCTGTTTATTATTGACCGTAACAATGTTCAGATGAGATATTTATTCATATGTAAACCTTGATTTATATACGAGATCTATTACTCTAACTCTCGTCGATACAAATCTCTTTTCCTCTCTTATGTTCTTTATCAATATTGATGCGTTTTTTTTTTGAAGGCTCTCTCTCTCATCTTCCGCTCTCCAATGATAATATATATATCCGTGTAAACAGAACAGCCATCATTTTGTTGATTTTACATCAGGCTAACTGAGCCGTTCTTCTTTTTCTTCTTCTTCTTTTTGGTTTAATCATCATCCATATAACTCGATCAGCATGCGCTATTCTGTCCTTATTCAATGAATTCATCTTACATATAAATGTAAAGAAGAAGAAAAAGCTGAGTGAACCGTGTGTGCACATATATTACTTGGCAGTTATAGACAAACGTATTGTCCCCTTCGCTCGATGATTGTATATTTGAGATAGATTTATAAATAGGAGAGAATGAGAGAAAGAGAAATCGATGAAATCGAGTCGTGATCGAAAAATGAGACAACAGGTGTGATGGTGATCACTGTGTAAAATGTATGTGCATACCGAATTTGAATGAGGGTTTTTTATGTATATGTGACATGAAGAGATAATATCATAGACAGACAAATCTAAACTAATTATCTTCACTTTTCATTTTCAAATATAATCGTCGATCAATTTTACTTGCACATCTAGATATACGTATATATGCGTGAATGTGAGTGTATTCAACTGTTTTATTTTGTGTCTTGTCTTGTCCTTGTTAAAACATACATATATAAACTAGTTAGAAATTTCTTTTCTAGATGAATAATTTTTTTTATGAATACAACGTTGATTTTTTGTCTGTGAAGAAGGACATTCTTTTTACAACGTCATGAACATCATTTGATTAGTATGTATGCGCACGAATCATCATGTTGTCAGAAATTTCTTTTCTTTTCTTTTTCTTGATTTATTAAATTTTTTATCGATAATTATCTTAATTATATACAAATCAATAGAATGTCTTCGATGAGAAAAAAATTTTCCTGAGACGATTTATTACATTCATGTATATATATACATAAACGGCAGTAGGGTATTTTTTCCTCTTGTGTGTTCGTCACAGTATGTATCAGATAAAGTAGTACAGCATGATAAAAAAAACCGAGCGAAGAGAATACAAGTTTGCGATGCCATTATGTTGGTTGCAGAGTAGAGACGACGGACGATGTCGTCTCAATACTAAAATGCGAGCAGAGAGAGAGAGAGAGCAAAGGGTTACGTAAAAAAACTTGTGCACACATAAATAGCAAAGAAAGAAAAGAAAAGAAGAAGAAAAGAAAGGAAGAGGAAAAAGAAGCAAAAGAAAAGAAAAAAAAAAGAGGAGAAGTCGACGAATGGTACCACAAAGAAAGAAGATAGAAAAACAGATCTTACTACTATTCTGACTGCCCTTCGTCTTCCTCATTCAACAGACACACGTACTAACATCTTCGTCGTTCTTTCTTGACTGTTTTTTTTCTCTTCTCTACTCAACTACTAACACATTATTAATATATTCTTTGAGGTTTTTTTCCTTTTCTTCTGTTCTAGACTATGTACAAAAACGTGCAAGTCAATCATTATAACAACGCATCGACTAGTACAATTCCTATTTTCTTCTTCCTCTTCATCTCATCCAAACCAAAAAGTTACTAGCCTGATTGTACAAATAACTAGTGCCTTTTCTTCTTATTCTCTTCTACTGCAACTAGTTTATCGAACAGTGACAGCAGCCTAACGCGCTGTCTGTCTCATCGTTCTATATCTTCAAAACTTAATCATGTCGTCATCATCAAAAAATAAGACCGATGTTGATCAACTCGATGATTTAGTTAAAGATTTACTTACTGAAGTAAATCGTCCGATTAATAATAATAATAATAATAATAATCCGGGAACGATTCATCGATATTCATATCAACGTCAAACAAATAATGATTCAATCAATCCCGAACGAACAAAAACGACTCGAGAAGAACGTATACGTATTAAACGTGGCAATGGTACTGATATACCAGTTCAAACATCATCATCATCAATGACAACAACAACCACAACGACAAATAATGCTCATAAATCAGAAATACCATCGGCAGCGATCGATGAACATTTAATTGATTCGTTATTAGAAAGTGTTCAAAATACATTGAAAAAACGTGCCGAAAGAAATCAATCTAATTGGTCAACGGATATACCGATATCAAATCGACGAACTTACAGTTCAAGTGCTACTTATAATGATTCAGTTCATCGCGTAAGTTTATTGAATTTGTACTTTTATTTTACCATTGATTTCTATGATTTAGATGGATCCATTACGAGCTCGTTTTCCTATTAAACTCAATCGAACGGATAGTCCAACTAGCACGATTTCATCACGGCGACCGTACAGCCGACAAGAATATCGTGGTAAGAAAAATTTCACGAAATTATTTTCGATTGCAATGGTATTTTAGATGGTTATACATCGGCATCAACAACCGCCATTCCGACACATTTTCGTGCTACATCAGAACCACCACCTGATGGACCAATTGAATTACGTCGTATGGATTTAGTACGAACACCTTCACGTACGTATTTCGAATCTTATCAATCGGGACCACCACCACCACCGCCGCCAGCTGATTACTATTATCATTATTCACGTTCAACTTTACCAACACGTGGTATTCATGTTCGTGGTCGAGATTATTCGGGCTATGATACCGATACTGGCATAACAACATCGTATGGTTACGGTCCACGATACTATCGTGGTCCACCACCATCGCCGCATCCGCCTCCGCCACCACCTCAACCAATGTATCCATACTATCGTCAGTATGACAGTCAACGTTCAATGTTTCGGCCAGATGGTTATGATACTGACAGTGGTCTAGTCAGTAGTGGACGATTACATATGACACGTACGTTACCACAACGTATGGCAGCGATACCTGAAACTGTTGTTGTTAATAATCGTATACATTCATCAAGCAATTTAAACACATTACCACCTCATTTACGTACGAGTTCTTTTCTTAATCAAAACGTTCGTCGAGAGAATTTCAATGGCTATGAAACAGATTCAGGAATGAATACACGACAATATCGACAAGTACCTGTAGATATTCAAACAACAAACAACGCAAATCAACGTTATCAACAACGACAAGAACAATTTCGTAGTACATCAATACCTGTTTATAATCAACAACAATTTCAACCACAAAGGGTATGAATTCATTGATTAATTTTATTTTTCTCCTCTCCTTCTCCCTAATACACGAACAACTAACGTTCATTCTCACCCCATTCGTCTATATATCTTAGACAACATATTCACCAGCACCATCATCATCGATGGAAACTGTAAGAAAAGATGTGTCAAATCTTCCGAAGATCTTTCCAGGTTCAGTGGGTCTTTCGAATCCATTGAATGAAAATAAATCCGAACAAATCGATGTTAAACGTAAAGTATCGAATGATAATATCGCAAAACGAACAGCTCGACCGCATGCTGCGATTATCGATAATACGATAATACAAACATCAATTAATCCTGAAGTAACCAAAACGACAACAACAACGACAACAACTGAGATTGTAAGAATTGCATCGAAATGACAACAATGATGATGATGAGAACACTTGCATCCCTTGCTTGAGATTTGTTTGATGATTGAATGAAAATTTGTTTGAAATAGATAAATTTATTTCTTAATCTCTGTGTTTTAGGCTACAAATACAACTACTGTAGACAATCAGCAGACTACGAAAACACCAACTTTTCCAGTTATTAATCAATCATGTATGAGATAGTTTTTTTTATGGAGGAAATTATTTTGTCGTTTTCTTTTTGTTTGTATTAGATAATGCAAATATCCAATCACGTGTAGGAAATAGGTAAACGTGAAGAAGAAGAAGAAAAACAAACAAATTAATATTTTATATATGATTCATTTAGTTCAACTCGAGCACAGGACGAAAATTCTCGTCGATCAAGTATTTCATCAATTGCAGGTACATCACAAAACAAAAAACTATTTCAAATAAACAAAAACAAACGTTATTCTAGAATCTGATATCTCTCGTACAGGTGCTTATCAAGCACACAATGTCAGTCGATTCTGGTACAAAGAAAAAATGTCACGTGAAGATGGTAAATTCTATTTTGTCATTTATTAATTAATAATAATAACGATGATGTTTTTTCAAGCTGTTAATCTTCTTAAAACAAAAGCAGCAGGAACGTTTCTAATTCGTGATAGTCAAGGTTTTCCTGGTTCATACGGTTTAGCTGTCAAAGTCGATGCATTACCGCCAGGTATTCATTCAAAACCAGGTGCTGATCCTCAAGCTGAACTTGTTCGTCATTATCTAATCGAACGAACACAAACCGGACATGTTCGTTTGAAAGGTTGTCCCAATGAACCTGATTTCGGTAAAAGATCATTCGAGCCTCAATTGACCTTGTGTATTTGTTTTTTTTTGTGTTTCTAGCTAATCTATCAGCATTAGTCTATCAACATACTATCACACCTCTTGCTCTACCAACGAAACTTGTTTTGCCAAGTGTTGATATTGCTCAAGATTATCGTCCGGCACAAACTAACACGCAACAAGAAGCCAAAAAAATGTCGATTAAAGATCTACTCGAAAAAGGAGCTGGTAGAGCACGATGACATGAATTTTGAATTGAAAACTTCATTATTTTCTTCTATATTTAGCATGTAATGTTATATATCTAAATAATGTCGATGTCGAATCATTATCCGGTCAAATGGCTGTTGCTAAAGCATTGCGTTCGACATACGATAATGCCGAAAGTGTACAACCAACCGTAGTTAATTTCAAAGTTTCAAATACGGGTATTACATTAACAGATACAAAGAAAAAGTGAGCTTTTTTGTTTTGTCTGTCATTCAAATAACACAAAGACAATCGAATCTGTTGTTCTAGATTATTCTCTCGTCGACATTTTCCGAAAGAATATGTTACTTATTGCGGTTTAGATTACGAAACAGAACGGTATTGGACATATCAATTCTCTGATCTTGATATGTTGCCTCGAGCAAAGTAAGATACATCATCAAAAATAAATCAATTCCATTTTTTTTGTTTTGCCAGATGTTTTGGTTTTGTTTCGAAGAAAATCAATGGTACAAAATCATCTCAACCTGAAAACGAATGTCACATATTTGCCGAACTTGATCCAACTCAACCATCATCAGCTATTGTGAATTTTGTTTCCAAAGTGATGATTGGTAGCGTGCCTGTTTAATTGAACGAAGAAAAACATCTTTTTCTTCTTTGAATTCTTTTTTTTTAAATATTATCCGATTATTTCTTATCATAAACATCTTTTTTTTCTCTTTTCTCTATTTGGTAGTCGAATGTCAACAGATTTCGTTCGTTTGCTTGTTTTTTTATTCTCACCCTTTTCTCTCTGATTTTTTTTTGTTAATTTTCAGTGATAATATGCTTCTTTATTATCGTTCTCGAAGAGATAATCTTAAAATATATAAATTAATCTATCTCCTAAACAGTGATCAATCTAATGACCTTTGTCTTTTTTTCTTCGTCTGTTGGTGCTTTGCTTTACTTATCTATAAATATTAAAGGACAAACACATCATTTCTGTTTTGTCTCTAGAAATAAATTATGGATCTACCGAGTATAAATTTCGGTCAAACGAATTTGCCAATAACGAGAATTGGTTTGGGTACAATGCCATTAGCCATTGGCAATCGGCCAGAACGTCATGATGCTATTCAAGTTCTTCATCGAACGTTTGACTTAGGAATAACAATAATCGATACAGCAGATGCTTATTGTGCCGATGAAAATGATAAAAATTACTGTGAAAAATTAATTTATGAAGCTTTACAAACGTATCAAGGCTGTGCAGATACAAATCGAATACTAATTGCAACGAAAGGTGGTTTAATTCGACCGAATGGTGCCTGGGAAACTGATTTAAATCCGGTACGTCTTCGACAAGCTATTCGTCAGAGTTACGAAAGTCTTGGCGGAAAGAAGCCAATTCCATTGTGGCAAATTCATAATTGTCCTCAAGATGATAAATATACTCTCAAGGAAATATTCGAACCGATATGTGAAGCCGTTCGATTGAATTTAATTCAATATGTTGGTGTATCGAATTTCAATGTCGAACAGATTCGTGAAGTTGAACAATACGTTTCTATTCATTCTGTACAAAATGTTTTCAATCTTTTTCGACGTCAATCAGAAACCGATGGTGTTCTCAAATATTGTGAAGATAATCATTTAACATTTCTTGCTTATTCACCCATGGGTGGCAGACGAAAGCATAAACAATTAAATAAAAATCGATTATTGATTCGATTGAGTGACAAATATCATTGTTCAACATATTGTATTGTTCTTGCTTGGATTTTATCGAAATCAAAATGTATTGTACCGATTCCAGGCGCAAGTCGAGTATCATCAATTGAAGATTCGATCAAAGCTTTTGATATTTATTTAGATAAAGATGATATTCAATTGATAAACAAGGAGTTTACTGTTTAGTTCTGTTTTCAGATAAATGACAGATTTATTAACTCGTCGACGTTTATTTCGTTCGATTGATCAACCTAATCTACTCGAATATATCGATACAACATTAAACGAATCATTTTCATTGAATCATCGAACGATTTCATCCAACGTTGATCAATATCAAAACACGATTCTTGATCAATATTTATTATATTTATTATGTCAAAAAATAAATCCAAATCGACTGAATAATTTAACCAATGATTTCTATCAATTACTTCATCAATTAATTGTTCTCGATGAGAAAATTTCGAAATCATTTTTCGAATATTCAAATCGAACAACGATTCAAAGTTATTTGAATTTCATTTGGAATGAATTCGATGTTTTAACTTTACTTGAACTCGGTTGTTTTCTATTGAAATATCGTTTAGTCGATCTATTTGCAAATCGACAACAGAAAATATTTGGCTTTTTCTTCGAAATCATTTCGATTTATTTTCTTTCAAATTATCATTCCGAATATTTTCAAAATTCTCGTTCGATTGACATGATTTTTCCATCGCCATCTGTTTATCTCTATGCTTCATCATCGTCATCGACTCTTGCCGATCAACAAATTGTTTTCAAACGATTTCTACAATTACTTCACGATAATGGAGAAATTCATTTTGATCAACAAACTATTCGAAGATTTCTTCATAATAACACAACTTATCAATTTATAAATCGAAAATTAGAAAATAAAAAGTCAAATTTGATCAATTTCATGGAGAAAACAATTATCTATCAACAGAAAAATACGTGTCGATCATTGAAATCATTATGTCGAATTGTGATTAAAACTAATCTTCGACAATATCCCGATGATGTCAAACAATTAACTCTCTACTCGACAATGAACGAACAATTACAAAATTTTCTTGTTTTTTCAAATCCATTTGTTTTCGAATCGACTGTATAAACAAAAAAAAGAAAAGTCGACTACTGATAACATAAACTTGTTTCTGTTTTATTTATTTATTTATTGAGTACGTGCAAATTCAACTTTCAAATCAAGTTTAATAAATTGTCGTTGATAAGCTCTCAATGGTCCTGTACTATTTGTTTTGCCAGCATTAGCAACATACAAAACAGTATCAGTTAAATCATAAACACTGACATGTAAATCACCGGTTTTAACAACTGATGTAATATTTCGAATTGATATTTCTGGTGTAATTTGTCCGTAGTGTTCAGTTATAGTTTTGTATAATTTATAAGAACGTGATGGACATAACCAATCCATACCACAATAGACGGCATTTGGTATACGTGGATGCCAATCAGCGAGTGGTTCAAGATTTTGATCATCGAAAAAGTTAACTTTCGAATGAGAATATTGTATCATACGAGCTGTGCCGAGTTTACCATCGGCCACAGCAAGAATTAGATGACATGTTCGACGAACATTCGATATAAACGAAAGAGCATCGTCTAATGTTTCACTGAATTGAAGAATATATCGTTCGACAAAGATAAATGGAAGACCACTCATGCTTTCATCGCCGAATGTATCATCGGGATATGAAACACCGATTTCAGATATACCAAGACGTTCCGATGACATGCCAGTTAACGTGCCGATATAACCTGAAATTGATTAGAAAGAAGATTTTTCAATTATTTCTTTGATTAAATCGAATTTAAGCTCACCAGCCCAGGCAACATTGGCGAAAGCGTGACCTAATTTTGGTGTGCGTGGATGATAAATCGTTACTACTGGATAATTCTGTAATCCAGCATCGACATCCCAATCTAATGCACGTAATTGTAAGGTCTTACCTCCCAACGTTGCATTACCCCAAAGGCCGTAAAGTGAACATCGGCCTCAAAATAGAAATAGATAATATTCAAATTGATCTTTTTTTATTCTAATTAATCTCAATATCTCTACCTCGAGTAATTTCTCCCAACATATGCAGACGTACGGCCGTTTTATAATCCATTTTCGATGCATCAGCAATACCGCGAATTTCATTGTAGATTTCTTCATCCATGTATTTTTTCACAAGTTCATTTTGTACGTCCAACGCAACATCAAGACCTTCCTCAGCAATTAAATCAGCAAACCATTTTGGTAATTTCAATTCTTCCAAAGCTTTTTCAACTTCTTGCTCAAAATGAGCCCATGCTTGAGGTACCATTGCTTGGATCTGTTCTCGTAATAATGTTCCATATGCAAAACCAAAATCATAGCCAGTATCACCGTAAACATGAACTAACCACATTTGATCTTCACCGGAACCGATTTTATAGAGTGAACCATTTTCGACTTTATTGATAAATTGAGCAGGTGTCTCATCAATAGGATTTAAATTCGGGTCACCAAGTGTGGTATCATTCGAACAAAAAGCACCGAGATTTTTTACTGTTCCTGCAAAAAGGCACGAACATGAATGAAAAACAAGTGAAAATCCAATGAGAAAAATTGATAAACGCCCCATATTGTAAGCTGTTTTTGAGGTTGGGCAAACAATTATATATACGAATATATAGATCTAATCGTGAGAAAGTCAAACAGATGATGGCACACGAAAAATTGATAACATATTCATGATGAGAATACGTTTTTTTTTCTTCTTACTACTTTAAAACTAGATCTCGATCGATCCGATTACTGAATCTTCAAATGAATTCACTTGAAATAGCAAAATGCTAATCGTTCATTTCCTATTCAGTGCACTTCACATGATCTGCTACTCATTCATCATGCATTCGACTTTGCATTTCTATTGAGTACAAAGCTAAACGTTATACCAAGACACGCAATATTCCTTTCATGTAAATATCTACAAATTTAATGTGAATCTTTCTTTTCGCAAAAACACACTGAATAGATTAATAAATAAAAAAATAAAATCTCTCTTTTTTTTTTTGTCAAATGACTATACTGTTTTTTGTGATATTTTCGTATTTGAATTCGTTATAATTGGAACGGTTTCTCGTAGATTATAGTTTTGTGTTATAGGCACACGTGGATATTCTAACATTTGATACCAATGATCACGATGAATGCCATCGAAATGTCTTCCAATACCAATACAACCAATTAAATCATTCGAACCAACACGATCATAATCAATTACTTTGAATATAAAATCAGCTTTAGCTAATTCTTCATCAGTTAAATCAAATTCTAAACTTTCATTATAAATTGGATTGAGTGTATTCGATATAACTGACGTTTTCTTCTTTCGAACTTTTTTACCATTAATTAATAAAATAACTTTCACATAGGGATCGGATTTGCCTGTTATATCCATAGGTTTTAGCGAACTTGCTTTCACAATAGTTACTGTAACGCGTTTTGCATTCGGAAGATAACATAATGAAACAGTCAATTCACCAAGATCAGGGTCACTCTAAACCAAAGAGAAAAATAACCAAAATAAACGTGCGAAAAAATCAATTAGCTGACGTTAGAAGATTTTTCAGACTGAATATTTTCTCTCTATCTTTTTTTTTCTAATTTCTCAATCGTTTTGATGACATCATTATCTCAATTATTTTATCTTATTATTAGAAATTGCATGTTACTAGTCTCGATCTCTGTAGAATTCTTCTCGATCGTTCGGAACATGTCGAGTAATCTATTATGGATGAATAAAATAGAATGATTAATTCGACTGTTAATATTTAAATTGAAAAACATACACATATCTGTTTTCTGTCTACGCTCAATAGACAAACCTCAGTTCCAGGTATGATATTTCGCGTAAATGACATTTCATTCGACATGATTTCTGTGTGGATACAAAGATCGTCGATTTTAACTGAACCAATAAGATTCCGTTTTGATGAACGACGAAAATCGTAGATCGATAATAATAATATTCGTTTACATAATTGTTCATAAGTTAATTGAAACTGAAATGTTTCATTGATTTGTACATTTTGAACATGTTTAGCGACTTTAGTTTGAAATTTTTTTCTTCGATCAGGTAATAATGTTAATTTAACGAATGGATTTGGTTGAATTTTCGTCTGCATATCACGATAACGCAAATGATCAAGCGAAACGATTTTAATAATCAATGCTGATACTGTTTGATTGAAAAATAATGTAAATGTTATTTGACCAAAATCATTCGTTGGATCATTCGGTAGAATTGGTTTTCTATATAGATTCGGTTCTAATTTGCCGAGATTATCATTTATATAACGAATAGCTTTGACACCGTTGAGACCAGGTATTTCAATTGATTCCATTCGACGTAATGTTCGTCGTATTGGAAACGTACATGTTGTATCTGTTGACTGTCGAATTAATGAGTGTGATCGATCAAGAGCTTGTGAATTTGTTAGTAATGCATGAACATTGACAGGAGCGTGATCATGATAGATCGGTCGTAAACGATTAGGATCGCTCGTTTCGGAAACATGACGTCTTAATGTCGATTGTCGACGGTATGTTGATATTTGTTGATTGTCAATATTCATTTCAGATAGATTTGTATGATTAGTATTATTATTTTGACTTGAATTATTCGATGAAACCGATAGACTCGATGCTGAATCCGATGGAACAATATCAAATGAGAATTCATTTGCCGTCATAAATAATGGTGAATCTTGTTCGGTCGTATTTGATGATGTAAATGGATAGATCATTGTATCGACAGTTTGTCGAAGTCGATCGACAAGAAGATTCGTTGGTGATGATAATTTTTCGACTTGATTTTCAACAAACGAACGTATATTAAATATTTCATTCATGTTTAACTGAAAAGCAAACAAAGAAAAAAGAAAGAAAGAATGTGTCCTGTTTAATTTCGATTTGCGTGTCTTATTTAGTTTGATCAGTATCACGATGATATAAATAGAATAGAGAAAACAAACCTCGTCAAATCCAAAGATTCTATTCAGCTAGTTTCTCTTTTTTAAGTTTTAATCATAAATCTCAAAGTTAAATGCAAGAAAATCTTACTACACTTGTTTACCGAGGTTTAACATTTGTTTAAAAAACATAAGGATTCTGTCGTTTCTTCTTTTGTTATTTTAATTATTATCTTTTCTTTACTTCCTGAGAAATATTTTTTTCTCTAGATCTCTCTCTTTCCTGCTTCTTCTTCTTCTTCTTCTTCTTCTGCGTTTTTAGACATCTTGTCAATGAAGAGAGGAAAAACTATTCTCGGGAGAATAAAAATGCAAAATACATGCATGAAGAAACGCAAGAATCCTCAGTAAACTAGCAACATCTGATAAAACCTATGTGACTTTAATCATGCAAATCATGACTTCATTGACACTCGAGATCATCCGGTATGAAAATAGATTTTCTAATTGAAAATATTGCAAATATTCAATTGATAACTTGTGCATAAGCATTTATCGTTCATTAAAATTCGACTAATTTGCTCGTTTATTTTTGTTTTCTTTTTTAAAAAAAAAGAAAAGCTACTTTGTCATTTCTTTAGTTTGTTTTTCCTTTTCCTCTTTTCTTTTAATTAAATCAATAAATGAAAACATTTGTCAAGTATACTTAAAATATTTATGAGAAATTCTTCATTTCTTTTTTCAGCGAAAAAAAAATTTGACGTTCAATCAAAATAAAATGTCTTTTCTTCAATTATTATTGTCAAGATGTCGGCAAAGATTGTGCAATTCTTAATAATCAAATAAATGGAAATGTTCGTTTACTGTCTTAACCTAGAGCTAAAAGCCTTGAATATTTTCTTCTATTCTGGATAAAACTTATGTCAGTCTGATATCAAATCTATCTCACCAAGAAGTTTAGCCAATGGTTTATTTCAAAAGAAATTAATTACGGAAATATATTATAGGGTGTTCTATATCATACCTTTTATTCTTTTCTTTTCAATCGATTACTTTCGGGAAAATTCTTGTTTGAAATCGAATGTACGCAAGTTAATTGAAGTAGTGACATCTAAAAGCATGGGTAGCGTTTGGCTAAATGATCCTACCTATGACGAAAGAAAATGCACCTGCGTGCATCATCATATACTATGTCTACGATTGCGAATCTAGATTTGAAATCAATTGAAATTGTTCAAGATCCATCTGTGATCGATCATACAAGTGTACTTTCAGAAGATTTTGCTCGATTATACAATCAATCAGATTTTAGTGATGTACAATTGATTATTGAATCGGAATGTTTCTATGCACATCGAATTGTACTTGCAGCACGTTCGCAATATTTTCGAGCTTTACTCTACGGAGGTATGAAAGAATCATACGAGAGTAATCATCGAATCGAATTAAAAGATTGTAAAATTGGTGCTTTTAAAATTCTTTTACAATATATTTATACGGGAAAAATAACTTTACTAGATGAAAAAGTAATTTATTTTTCATTCATAAACAAAAAAAATTGATAATGTAAAGTTCCTGCCTGTTCTTCAGGAAGAAATTCTGCTTGATTTACTTGCTCTTGTTCATCAATATGGTTTCGAACAATTAGAAACTAACCTATCGATTTATTTGAAATCGATTCTTTCGATTGATAATGCTTGTATCATCTATGACGTATCTTGTTTATATGAATTACACGATCTTCAACAATATTCAGCGTTATTCATTGATAATCATGCCAATGAAATTATTAAAACAAGAGAATTTCTATCTCTAACACCGGTTGAATATTCGAAGATCTTTTTTCTTTTGAATTTTTGTTTTATTATTATTATTATTCTTCTTCTTCAGGAAAGTTTTGCATCGATAATCTCTCGAAATTCATTCTATTGTTCGGAAATCGATATTTTTCATGCTGTTAAAACTTATCACAATGAAAATGATTGTTGCCAACCTATTGAAAGTATTATTTCGAAAGTACGTTTGGAATTAATCCCGTTGAATGATCTATTAAAAATTGTTCGTCATTCGAAACTATTTGATTTAAATCTTATTCTCGATGCCATTGAATTAATACACATAGAAACAAATAAACAGATTAATTATCGAGGCAGATTAAGTAAACTGATGATGATTATTGATAGAAGAATATGTATTTTTTGTAGAATTAAATGAAAATATTGCAACGAAAATGCACAATGCTCAAGTTATTGAAGGTAAGAAAAATAAATAAAATTGTCTAGTCCTTGTTTTGTTTATTCGAATCGTTTCAGGTGAAATGAAACATACATTGTTGGATAATGACGGAATAAATTACGATCTTGATCGTGGTTATACAAGACATCTAATCGATGATACACATCGAATTTGTTTAAAATTAGATGGACCATCGATAATCAATCGTATTAAATTACTTCTTTGGGATAGAGATGCTCGGTAAGCTCATATGATAGTTAAATTTAGAACTAAATTATTGTTACTTAAAAGAGCGTACTCATATTACATTGAAACATCAGTTGATAAACAAAATTGGACGCGTATTATCGACTATCGAGAGTATTATTGTCGATCATGGCAAAGATTATATTTTCCACCCATAGTTGCAACGTAAATATTCTTTTCTTAAAACGAAAATTCGATAATTAGAAAAAAAAACTTAAATTTACAGATTTATTCGCATTGTTGGAACACATAATACAGTGAATAAAGTCTTCCATCTCGTTTCTATTGAAGTTTCTTATAAACAAGAACCGTTTACATTAATTAAAGATTTATTTGTACCAATTGAAAATGTTGCTACAATTCAAGCAAGTGCTATTGTATCCGAAGGTGTTAGCCGAGTGAGAAATGCATTGATCAATGGTGATTATCAATCGTACGATTGGGATACCGGTTATACTTGCCATCAGATAGGTTCAGGAGGGATTGTTGTTCAATTAAATCAACCGTATTACATCGGTTCGATGAGGTAATATTAATTTATTTGTTTGTCTTTTGATTTGCATGATTTATTATAGATTGTTATTATGGGATTGTGATAATCGTTCGTATTCGTATTATATTGAAACATCATGTGACAATCAAACTTGGACGAAAGTTATCGATCGGCAAGGTATTGCTTGTCGGTAAGAGACGAAAAACAAACATATTTTTTGTTTGATCTTCATTTGTACTTATAGCTCATGGCAAATATTAACTTTTGCACCTCGTATCATGGTTTTTATTCGTATTGTTGGCACGAATAATACAGCGAATGAAGTTTTTCATTGCGTTCATTTCGAATGTCCATGTCAGATGGATATTTTAAAAAATCATATCAATACTGAACTACAAACAACGAATGTCGCTGATGAAAATAATTTTAACAGATATGTATTCAATTGTGTTCCAATGAGTAATTAACTGTTTTGTTTTTTTTGTCTATGGCCAAATAAAATTTATTTCGACCAATACATGTTTTTTAATATTGTTTGCATAGATTGATACGGTTGAGTGAGTAGAAAATATTCGAGTCCCGACTGTGAAGATTAACTAATCGTGCATCATTAAAAGTAAAAAGAAGGAAAGAAAGAAAAGGAAAAAGTTTTTTTTTACACGTTAATATCGACATAAAAAATTAATTGCAGTTAAACGAATGAAACTGTGTTGTTAGGTCCGACCAAAGAACACAATTTTTTCTTGAATGTAAACGATTCAACTTTTTAAAATTATGGTCGGAAAAAAAACGAATTTCATCCCATTTCGACGAACAAAACCCGGTTTTGGTGCTGAACACCATACGACCAATCGAAGTACATTTGTTACCAACAATCGACGTTTAACCCAGTATAGTGTTGGCGCATGTTCTGCTGGTACACTTATACATCTTTCAGATCCAAGGTTGCTTTGATTTTTTAATTCGATTAATTGACTTTATTCTGTATTTTTTTAGTGCAGATGTCACAATCAATGTTTTTACTTATGATGAAAATTCGTATACTGAAGGTTCATATAAAACTGTCGATGAAATACCAAATATTCCATCAGAAGCATCATCGACATCGATCATGTGTAAATGAAAAAAAAACGAGATGAAATTTTAAATGTATCCACATGTTTTTATTTTCAGGGATTGATGTCGATGGAATACATCGACAGAATGTCATATCTGATTTATGCCAACGCTATGATATTCATTCACTGGTTCAAACCGATATGACAACGATTGAACAACGAACGAAACTCGATGTAGTCGATGATGCATTATTTCTTATTTGCAAATTAATTTATCGAGATTTAAACGCTTTGGGACATATTTATATTGAACAGATTAGTTTCTATGTAACGAATAATTTAATAATTTCACTTCAAGAAACACCAAAGGATTTGTTCAATTCAATCAAAAGTAATATTTTCTTTTGTTGCAAAAGACAAAAACTACAAGTTTAAATCTGTAATCTATAATTTTCAGATCGTATTCGGCAAAATAAAGGTCGTTTACGAAAACTCAAAGTTGATTATCTTTTCTATTCACTTCTCGATGTTATTGTCGATTATTATATGGATGTCATCGATAATATGGGCTCACAAGTCGAATCTATTGATAGTCAACTAATGAAAACACTTAAACGCGATACATTAGAGCGAATCTATGATATGAAACGTGATATGTTATATCTACGTTCAGTTATTTATCCATTAAAAGAAATTATTATTAAATTACAAAAAGAAGATGAAACACAAATTATGCAAGAAAGTACGAATATTTATTTGAAAGATTTATTTGATCATGTCATACAAGTCAATGATTCGATTGATACCTATCGAGAAATGTTGGCATCATTTATCGATTTTTATATGATGTTAAATTCGAATGCAATGAACGAAGTTGTGAAAACCTTAACGATCATATCGACAATTTTTATTCCATTGACATTCATCACTGGAGTCTATGGCATGGTAAGATCTCTTCATCTATCTTTTTATTATTTTTTTTTTTGTTGTTGTTGTGTTAATTAGAATTTCGAAAATATGCCTGAATTGAAATATAAATATGCATATTATATCGTTCTGGCTGTAATGGCATCGTTGGTTATATTAATGCTGATATGTTTTAAACGCAAACATTGGTTCTAAAAGTGATCAAAAACCTTTCCCTTTCCTTTCCTCGCTCGTTCGTTCTCTTGTTTATCATGAATAAATTCATCAACACATATGATTCATCAATATAACACGTCGCATATGAAGAATAATGACGCAGTTGAAAAGAGAGAAAAATAGTATTGCACAATAATGTCACAACTCGATAGAAAGGTATAAAAGGCCGTGTAGAAAACGAGAAAAAACTATTCTTCTAACGATGACTTCAATTGAAAATACAGATCTCGTGCAAATTAATTGTACGCCAGATAATCCGTACGCTGTATCTGGTGTATTGAACACGAAAAAGGTTCGTTTCGATATTGTAACAAAAAGCCAAAGTACGGATGAAAAACGAACACCATTGAATCTTGTTTTGATCCTCGACCGTAGTGGATCGATGGAATCCGACGATAAATTAACATTTGCTAAACGGGCCATCGTCAATGTTTTAAATCTTTTGCATGATGACGATATCGTACATTTAGTTGCCTACGAATCCGACGTATCTGTTATATTCGAAAATGCACGTGCTTCGACACGACAACATTTATATCCAGTCGTCGAACGTATCGAAACAGCAGGCTCGACTAATATGTCCGGTGGCTTAGAAAAAGCAGCCGAACTTTTGGACAAATACGTGCACGAAGGTTATGCTCGACGTATGTTTATGTTCTCCGATGGACAAGCCAATGTTGGCAAGAAAACACGAGCCGAACTAACGGCACTCGTTGCCAGTTATAATCAACGTGGTATTATAACGGATTCATTCGGTATTGGCGCCGATTTCGATAGTGAAATTATGAAAGGTATTGCCGATGCTGGTGGTTCGAGATTTTTCTTTCTCGAAACTGCTCAAGTTATTGAATCACTTGTAAGCAAAGCGTTGGTTAGTGTTTTCGGTGTTCTCGGTTCGCAAACACGTTTGATTGTACGTGGTGTTAATGGAGCCGTTGTAACCAAAATCTGGGGCCATGAAAATATTGCTGCCGGCGCAAGTCTTGGCGATCTACATTCGAAAAATGTTCGATCGGTTCTATGCGAATTTACGACAACGGGCGTGCCCGATGGTAATGGAAAAGATGTCGAAAGTTTAACATATGAACTTCGATATTTTCAACCGAACAATTTAAATGGTGAACCAGTCGTAATTAAGAATAGTTTATCATTGAAGTTCACTGATGATGCTTCACTCATTGAAAATATCGATCCACGTGTGAAAACGATGTATGCAATTCAACGATCGGCTGATCTCGATTTAGAAATATCGAAATTAGTACGAAGTGGAAAACGAAAAGATGCGATTGAACTTGTCAATGAAGAAATTCAATTACTCAAAAGCGTAGAAGAACTCGATGACGAACGAGGTGTCATTGCTCTATTACTTCGAATGGCAGAAAATATGCATAATAAAATCAAAGATGAAAATGTCAATGATGAAATTATTCATCAAGGATATTCACATCGAGGTTATATGCAACGTCAATATTCATGCGAACAAATGGCGATGTATGATTAATTTTGTAATATATGAAATTTGTCAGAAAAAATAAATCATAAATCTCTTTTTTATGCTCGAAATAATTCGGCAGTTGAAGCATAACTAATATTATAACCACCAGCAACTAATATTTGTCCATTTGCCAATTTCGATGCTGTATGATATTCTCGGCCAACATTCATACTATCGACTACTGTCCAACTTCCAGTCGATGGATCATACACTTCGGCACTGGTTTGAAAAATTGAATTATATCCTCCAGATACTAAAACTTTTCCGTCAGTTAATAAGACTGCAATATGAGCATGTCGACTGTAAGTCATACTACCAGTCATAGTCCAAACGCCGGTTGTTGGATCATATAATTCCGTAGAATTTGCATACATGCCAATACTATGTCCACCAATAGCTAATACTTTTCCGTTTGCTAATAGAACAGATCGATGATATCGACGTGCATAAGTCATATTACCTGTAGAAATCCATATTCCAGTCAAAGGATTATATAGTTCAGCAGTCTTCAAATAGCTACCCGCATTTCGTCCGCCACTAATCAGTACATAATTATTTGTTAGAATAGAAGCTCGATGAAATTCTCTAGTATAAATCATATTATTTGTTGTTGTCCATGAACCTGTTACTGGATCATACAATTCAGCACTATTCAAATAACTACCATTCTCAGATCCACCAGCAACTAATACTTCTCCAGTAGACAATTCAGTTGCAATGTGAACACTACGATTATAAGTCATATTGCCAGTAAATGACCATATTCCTGTTAATGGATTATATAACTCAGCACTGTTTAGAGTACCATTAGTATTCTGTCCTCCAACTACTAATATTTGTCCATTTGTTAACAAAGATGCTGTATGATGATATCGAGCAATATTCATACTATTAACGACTGTCCAATTACCTGCTATTGGATCATATAATTCGACACTACTCAAAGCATTGGGACCATTAGCTCCGCCAACAACCAGTACTTTACCATTTGGTAATACGGATGATGTGTGATATCTTCGAGCATGCGTCATACGTCCAGTAAACGTCCATACTTGTGGTCTTGCCGTTGTTGTCATTGTTGGTAAATAAGATTCTTTAAGCATCAGAGGTATGTAGATGCCGATGAATAAAGCCGATATGAGAATACAACTGCAAATCATGCAGGTGAATAGATGCCAAAATGTAAAATATCTTTGACGATGCCGTTTCTTATCGTTTTTCACTTTATTTTTGCTAAAGAAACGAGTTACATGTACGTAAATAAATTGTGTCGATATATAAGTAAACTTACTGAAAACGAAAAAGATCTTCGATCGTAATGAAATGCGGATGAATTCTGTTGGTACTATATATAGCCGCTAAACTATTCGCTGATGGTGTTTCAGTTTTTGCTCTCTGCATTTGTTTTTGACTTTCGGCTGACTTTGTCTGATAGAAATAAATTTTATTTTCAGATATAACTAATAAGATAATTACTTTATTGGAACAGTGAATTGTTGTACGACCTGATTTTACACATATTCTTATTTGTTTTCTTTTGCCCATCCCTTCAGTTCTACTGCAAACTGAAATGAATAAATTTGTGTGAAGTGATTTCGACAAAAAAATTTTAAAAAAAAGAAACCATAAATATGTTATTTTAAAACAATACGAAAAAACTGGTCGCATGCCTTTGATTATTCAAATAGAAATAATATAGAGGATTGAGGCCTTAAATTTATTTATTGATTATGAATAAAACAATTCAGCAGTATCCAATGTACCACTAGAAGCTAGTCCACCACTAACTAATACGACTCCATTCGGTAATAACAATGAAGAATGACGAGCTCTAGTGTAATTCATATTACCAGCCGATATCCATAATCCTGTCGATGAATCGAATAACTCAGTACTACTAAATTTTGTCGAGCCTTGCTCACCGCCAGTTATCAATACTTGACCATTAAGCAAAACAGATGATTTATGATATGCACGAGAATCATTCATACTACCAGTCAGTGTCCATGTATTCGTTGTGGGATTGTAAATTTCTGCAGTATTTGTAGAAGCACCACCAGTAGTAGTGCCTCCAGTAATTAATACATCGTCATTTGATAATTTAGCTGCAATGGGGAAACGCCGAGTATAATTCATCCTAGGAACGCTTATCCAAGTGTTTGTTGATAGATTATATATCTCAACCGTATTTAATAATGTGCCAAATGAATGACCACCTGCCACCAAAATATTTCCATTTGCTAAAATAGTGGCTGTATGATGTTCTCGAGCAGAAGTCATTGCACTTGTCAGTGTCCATGCACCGGTTGATGGATTATATAATTCACCATTGTACAAATAACCACCATTACTAAATCCTCCGATTACTAATACTGATCCGTTATCTAATTTGGAAGCAGTATGAAAACATCGAGCACTATTCATCATACTAGTATCGGTCCATGTTTCAGTTACTGGATCGTACAATTCAGCACTAGTTAACGTACTTGAACTCTGTCCACCAGTAACTAACACCCTGCCATCCGATAATAAAGTTGCTGCATGAGCATATCGAGTAGAATTCAAACTACCCGTAACATTCCAAAGTCCAGTTGATGGATTATATATTTCAGCAGTTTTCAAAGCTCCACCACTGTTATAACCAGCAGTGGCCAAGACTTTTCCATTTAATAATAACGTCATACTATGATAATATCGACTGCTTGTCATGCGTCCAGTAGAAAACCATCCTAGAAAGGAATAGTCATATTGATTCGATGAGAAAATTTATCTGTTACGTGTAATTGGTGTTGTAGTTGTTGTTGTTATCGTACTAGTACTAGTACTTGTAGTTGTGACTGTTTCTTTACTTATAATTACTGGTGTTGACGATGTTTTCAGTAGAACAATAGGCAGATAAATGCTAATTGCCAATATCGCCAATAATACACCAGTAAGGAGCGTTCCGAGAAGAAAGAAAAATGGTCTCAAACGTCTGCGTCGTCGTTTCTTTTTCGTATTCTTATAGTTTCGTTTACTAAAGATGAAAATATCAAATATTAACTCTTGTCAATATATATGTATTCAACTGCATACTGGAATCGAAACAAATCTTCCCAAGTTGCAAATTTCGAATCATAATAGCTTGTCAATTGATTGTCTGAATGCAATGTTGCGGTATAAGATTGCTCTGATGTAATTATTTTTCTGCTGTCCGATTTGATCTAACAGAATTTGAGACTAAAGATGGATAGTTTTTTCTCATTGATATTTACTTGGTTTGAACGATATACCGAAACTCGTCCTGATTTAACTGACAACTTTATGCGTTTGTGTTTTCGCATATCTACGTAGATGCTGACTTTGCTGTCAAAAAAAATCAAAAAATAAATATATTTCAATTCAAAATTCTATATAAGAGAAACCCTATATATAATTTATTAGCTTGCTCTGTTTATTTTATTATTGCTTTAATGCTAGGGGGATTTTTGGAAGAGAATCGATAATGTATTCACAAATATATACTTCTATGTGTAAAATTGACATTGAAGATTTTGAGAAAATGAACCGTATAACTATTTTGCATGAAGAATGAGTATCAATTGTCTTGTAAAATTTATTAATCTTTGATAAATAATTTATCTCAAACATCAATCAAAAAAAATGCCAATGTTCATTCTAATACTCCCAACCAATTAATACTCCATTTCTTATCTTGTGCATCTGCATACAATTCTGCACTTGTATCGGAAGCAGCATCGACAGAGTGTTTAATAACAACTCTGAAAGAATTCTGTGTTTGACTGTAAATATTAGTAGGTCCAATGATGGTCCAATGCATGGAGATACCAGACATCGAAGTAAAATATAATGGTGTTGAACTAAAATTACAGTTACTTGTGTCAATAGTCATTGTCAAACCACTAGGTAGAAATAGAGTCCACAATGTATACGATGATACACCTGAACAATAATATGGTTCTTTAATTGCAGTCGCTAGAACATGTTATAAATGAAAAGTAACATTGAAAAAAAAATCTTTTTAAGTTTCCAATCTAGTGCTTACTTGATGTAGTAGTGCTAGTTGTGCTTGTGGTCGTTGATGTTGATGTTGATGTTGATGATGTTGTTGTACTTGTTGTGCTAGTAGTACTGGTAGCTGTCGTTGCAAGTATTGTCGACATTCGAAATAATAATAGAAGTAAATAGATAGCCATCAATAAAACCGTTACAGTAATCACAGTAAACCAAATTCTCAGAAAAACTATCCACTTTTCCAGACGATTTGTTCGACAATTGTTAAAAATTGAGCTTTCTATGTAAGCTCTTTCTTTGAATTCAGTAGTCGATGATGTTTGTATTCGACTACTGATGGGAGTTACCTATTAACAATAAGAAATAGTTTTGAAACGTGTTATTTATTGAGTTACTCGACTGGAGCTTTGACTTGAAGGTGTTCTCCGAACAAAAGATAGACTAACGGACCGACATCTGCGCCTTTTACGAGCCATGTTCTCGATAATTTAGAAAGAATAGAAATGAACTTCTCTTCAAAAAGGCGTTGATATGAGTTAATGAAACCCTATCGATTTCAATTTATGCAATAGACATCAAATATAAGTCATGTACACATAGACATTGTATATTTTACGGATCTCAATTAAAAAAATGTCAAATATATAAAGGTCTGTGATATTCCATTAACAATTACACACACGCTCGAATGCCTTTGGGTTCGGCCATTGGAAACTTTAAGAACAAGACAAATTGTAATTTGTTGAAGTATTTATTCAGTTACTTGATTTTGAATAGGTTCACTTGTATTTGTAAGAGATGACTTTTTCAAAAGAAACTACTTAATTAGATATGAAGAGATGATCTGTGTCTTCGAAATCCTGACCTCGTTGTTTTCATGGTTTATAGTAATTTAAAACAAAATGTCTAGACTTCAATATCATTTTTTACGGTTGTATCAATAGGAAAAAAAAGCAAAAAAAGAGTAGGTTTTTCGTTGTATATAATTAGAAATTGACATCGAAACGTGTAAATTTTGTGTTTCCCTTTCCTTGCATGACTTCTTTCTTTTCTGCTTCGGGATATTCAGTCATTTGATTATTTTGAGGGTGTACCGGTCGATTATTATTATTATTATTATTATTCACAGGTTGTTGTTCAGCAAAACGAGTATTACGATCAGTAGCTCGTTTCTGTGCTTTGATTTCTTCAGGTGATGGATAATAATATTGTCCATATGTTGCTGCAAACGGATTATCAGGACTCATGTTCAACGATGTTTTATCTAGTGGTGCATTCGATGGTGGCTTTTGTGGTTGTATACGTGCCGGAGGTGGAGGTGGAGAGGGAGATGGTGGAGTACGTGGCCGATAAGAAGGTGGTGGTGGTTGTTGGTTATAGTTATTTTGGGGTGGTCTTTGGTTTTGCATAGATCGATAGGAAACTGGTGCTGGATCTGCATTTGAATAATCTCGATAGGTTGGCGGTGGTCGATAACTGTTATTGAATGGATTCTCATCGGACATATCATTGGTTGGTACCAATGGTCCAGCGGCTTTTGGTATTTCAGTAATTCGTTTAGCTGGATCGATTTGGGACGGATAATGATATCGTCCATAGGTTGAATAGAATGGATTTTCATCCGATAAATTCAATGATTTATTATCAATCGAACGTGCACCAGCACCTTGATTTGTTATTCGTTTTGTTGGATCAATTTGCGATGGATATTGATATCGTCCGTAGGTCGAATAGAATGGATTTTCATCGGACAAATTCAATGTTTTATTTATCGATCCACCGGTTTTTGGTGCAGATGTAATTGACGTAACTGTACGTGGTGTATTATGTTTTTCGTAAGGTCGAGCAGGATCAATAAATGGATTTTCATTCGACATCATATTGGTTTTTTCAATCTGACCGCTACCAGCACCAACACTACTACTTCGATTATGTGTATTTGATGACGGATAACGATTAACATTTGGTGGCACATAAGATGTTGGTGATTGTCCGTAATTCGGTCTATCATTAATATATGTCACTGATGTTGGCTGTTGATTATTTGCATAATAAGGATAAGGTGGAGGTTGAAAACGTGATTGATTATTATACATGGGCGCATTATAATTCGATTGAGGCTCGTGAATATAATGTCGAGTTGTATACAAAGGTGGTTGATTATTATTTGAATACATATTTGCTTTCTTTTGTTTTGTAATTGCGCTAGTTGCTCTTATTTTTATATGTTCTTATATTTTTTAAATACGTATTGAGTTTTCATTGCTTGCATGGTTGCTATGACTATTCTCCTTATGTGAAACAACCATTGGAATATTTTTTTTCTTCTTTTTTTTTGCGTTTGCTTCTCGTGACAAAGACTTTGTTTTGAATAAAAATAGAAATTTTCTTATTGACAAAAAGATTTATTCCGAATAGGAAAAAAAAGAGAAAAAAAGAAATATAGTAATATACAACTATGTTAAGGATTCAAATTATCATCTTGAGAAGTTTTTCTCAAGCCAACCATTTTCGATGATTTCAATTCTTGTGATTCGTCATCATAAGCTGAGAAACGTTTACTTGAATGTATACATTTCGATGGTAGATACGATGATGTTGTACTGTGACAGAATGTTCGTTGATTTGTTAGATTTTCATTCGGTTGAAAATAGTCATCATACAATGAAAAACATAGCCGATGTTGAAATGTTGACTTTAATGTATCTAAAAATTTCTGATTGAAGGCGCAATAGAAAAAGAAATTGATCGAATAATTTAATAGTAACATGATATTTGTAATTAATTTTTGAACACGAAAACCAGTCGCCATATAATTTGGATATCGTTGTTTTGTTATTTGTTTGACTAAATCCGGATAGGATATAATTGTAAACGTATTACAAACGAGAAAGATGACAACAACAGCAACAAGTGTTTTAGTTAGACGATGTTCATCGCGTAGACGTTTTTGTTTTATTGGATGAATTGATGGTGTGGCTGTTGTTGGTAAATGTGTATGTTGACGTGCAACAAGTTCACCAAGTGTATAACGATTTGATTGTTGAACACGAAGAATAAGTTTAAGATTAAGAAAAAATAGAATAATAACTGGAAAGACTTGATTCAACATTAACATAATTATGTAATAGATATTTTTAATTGGACGAGATATTTTTCTTGTTTGTCCTTCAACACAAAAGCATTGTCCAATATAAGATGTATTTCGAGATGAGGATTCAACTACAAATGGATAACTGACGCAACGAATTGAATTAAATCGCCTATAATCATCGAAATTTTTATTAACTGTATCGAAAAGAAATCGAGGACAACTTAACATTGCACATAGAACAATAATAATTGCGATGATAATTCGAGCATAACGTGGTTTACAAAAACTTCGTGTGCGTAATGGATAAGTTGTGAATAAATATCGTTCAATTGTCAATGCTAACGTTATCATAATACTAACTTGTCCAAAATAATTTGCCAATGGCATATAAATTTGACCTTCGAAACGAACGGCATCGAATAAGATCTGTTCATTTCGTATGTAATCACCTCGAACAACGGATACCGGTGAAATGAAAACCAATGTTAGCATATCAGCGACAGCTAAACCAGTTAAATATGTATACGGTGATTCTTTTAAACGACGTTGAAGAAGAACGCAAAGATTAAGTATATTACAAACAATTCCAAATATACAAATTATTAATGTTATATATCGATATCCAATAATTTCGATATCATGTAATAAATCATGATAATGAGTTTGATTTGTGTTGTTTAAGCAAGGATTTTTACTCATGATAATTCACAAAGAGACAAGTCGAATGTGTCAATTGTTCCAATAATGAAGACGAGAAGAACAAGAATAAGAAGAAAACGATTTGCTCGTGTTGTGTTATTCTTTCTTTTTTTTTCTCCTTATAGTCTATGTATTCATGATATTTACTATTGGAGTAAATAAAATCATTTACAAATAACTTTTCTTCTTCTTCTTCTGTAGTCCCACTGTGATAAGAATGTTCGATTTATTTAATATTGACTGAATGCGATGTGTATTTGTAGTTGATGATGGACTTGTATTTCCTCTTGCCTGATTAACAACTAAAAAAAAGGGAAAAAGAAAGGTTTTTGTCATGTGTTTAAATAATTACGTTTTGATAAATTCTCGTTTATTTTCTTTCTTGAAACTCGATTAAGTATTTTGTAACTCTATCATGACGAGTTCGGATTCTTTTCTCCTTCTGTCTTACTCTCTCTCTCTCTCTCTCTTTTGTTTTTTCTCTTATTGTTATTTTCTTGTATATAGAAATCGAACGGAAATAGGAAAGTGAATATTCATCCTAAGGGAAAAATCATTTGATGTATGTATGTGTGTGTGTTTCTCGTTGAATTTCTAAATGATACATGATTTGATTAAAAGTTTATTGCCTAAATCTTTCTATTTGCACTGTCGATTGAAATATTAACTAAATCAATGAATCGACTTATCGATTATTTCAGAATTGAAAAAATGACAATTGAATAGTCGTTTCTTTCTTCTCTTTTTTTTATATTGTCGGTCTTTTTCTCGCCTTGCCTTATTGGATCGGATTCTCAAGTATGTTAGTGTTCCAGTCAAAATGTGATAGACGTGTGTCAATATTAGATAACAAAATAGGCACATCAACCGATTTATTGCCATTCTGTTTTAGTTAGATACTGTCAATCGTACTCCAATGATATCTATCATTTGGCATTCTATCACTCGAAAACAATAAATCAAACATCAGTCACAGATCTATTTCTCCCTCGGTCTCTATAGGTGTCATTTGATTGAGTCTAAGCTTAGAAAAAGAAAACATCGCTCTCGCTCTCTCTCTATATCTATCTATTCATCGATCTATATTGTGCAATAGAATCAAAGCTAGTAATCTATCATTTGATATGTTATGCGAAAAAAGTGTTGAAACTGATACGTGCTTACTTTTGCCAGCAAGTTTTCTTTAATGATTATCGAAGAGAATTATCAAGGGACTAAACGTTTCTTTTTGATAATCTCAAAGTTTGATCTCAACTTGACACAAATCAAGAATCCAAAAGTGATTAAATTTCCTTCCGTTTTCTTTTCTCAATAACTTATTAAGCATGAAAATCAAAAGAAAACTATCTTGCATGTCCTACGAATCCTTCCAAGAAATAAATGCGAGATATCATCAATAGTCAATGAGACTAGGGATTTGTTTATTTGGCAAGAAAAACGAACAAAAATAAAAGGTTAGAATAATAAGTTCGAATAAGAATGAAGCAAAAAAAAATTGTCAATTGTTTATTTCTTATGTTTTGATCGATATTGTTTTATTTGGCCACCTGCTGCAAAAGACATGAATACTAAGTATTCTTCGAATGATACTTGTCCATCTTTATTTTTATCCATTTTAGATATAACTTCATCGACTTCATCGTTTTTGAAAGCAATTTTCGATAGACGTAAACATTCTTTCATTTCATCGGATGTTATAAAACCGTTATGATTTTGATCGAATTGTTCAAATGCTGCTTTGACATCTCGAATATTATCGGGATCTAGTTTTTTCGCAGTCGAATCACTGGCCATTTGAATTTCTAATAATGATTGTATCAAATTATCGATTTTCGCCTCCTTGTCTGACTCGGTTGAGTAATCAACCGTAACTACAACGATTTATCAAATTGAGAAAAACATCGGTTTTTTTTAAGGACTTTTTTCTTTCGGTCTGTTTATTCGATCTTTTCAATGATGTAATCAAGAAAATCAGAATCAATAAATCGATCAGTAAATACAAAAATTATTTGACTTTCTTCTTTATATTATTAAGGAGATTAAGGAGACTGTTTGTTGACAAGAAGAAAAACGAACACTAGATCGATTAGTCTTCTGAACGTTTCTTTGAACCAAAATCATAGAAACGTTTACGCGCGCCAAAATCATAAAATCGTCGAAGTCGATCAAATCCATCGTTTAAATTTTGTAAATCATCATCATTGGCATAGATGGCTCGCGAACCAAAATCGTAGAAACGTTTGTTTGGTGCCGAACGTTTGACACGCATGTCATTCATTTGTTGCTCCTTGAAAGAAAAAACACACGAACAAATCAATCTTCTCACTTTTCAAAAATATAGTCTTACTGAAAAAGCACTAGTCATTGCAATTAATGTTAGATAACCAACAATAAACATAAGAAGTAGACTGATCGGTTGCATAGTATTAGATGATGCAAAGATAATTTCTAGAATGTAGGAAAAAAAATGATTTCGATCGAATCGATGGATGTGTGTGTGTGCGCGCATGTGCTTTTGTCTTCGATCTAAATGAGCGTATTCGATCGAATAAGAAAAAGATTTAGTATCTGATCGCTGACGATGAAGAAGAAAAAAAAGAGAGAAGAAATGGAGAGAGAAAAAAAAAAGAAAAGCAAATTATCAAATAATTTATTTTTCATTTTAGTCGATAAGTATTAAAAGCAAAACTATGTTCACAATAGTAGATAAAACAAAACATGCTAGTTCGCAGACTACTAATGGATATGATCAAAGGCTCGAATCATTGTTTTCACTTTTGTTCTAAAAAAACACAGACACGAGAAAAATGTCGATAATAAAATCCATTTAGTTTAGCCGACGGCCTAATTGGCTTGACTAGTTTCATCGTGAGTGGAATGTCGTTCGAGTTAGATTATTCAATTCATTATCATTCTTTTAATGGTTCAAAAGATATTAATGCATGAAGAAAGATTCTTTTTTTCTGTCGAAATTCTCTTATCTTGTCGATGATAAATCTTCGAAAATCAAATGTAAGTTATGTTCGATTTAGTGATTAAAAAACTTTAATCCGATTTTGAATCAACAGATGCCAGAAGTAGAAAGAAAGAAAGAAAGAAAGAAGAAAAAAGAAATACTTTTATTCTGTACTTGACAACGTTAATGGTGTACTTAGCAAC